>Ga0180438_10000564_pt1 | contig 70235 bp, 64 predicted proteins | sample SS_ome_12_FD_132455 | JGI IMG/M metagenome (GOLD analysis project Ga0180438, IMG submission 132455) | Hypersaline lake sediment archaeal communities from the Salton Sea, California, USA - SS_3_D_2 metaG | ecosystem: Environmental > Aquatic > Non-marine Saline and Alkaline > Hypersaline >...
GGCACCCTCATCATCGCAGGCGAGAAGTCACCTCGCACAAGTCCCTGCACCAGATACCCCACTATGCCTGCACCCAATCCAGGGAATATGTCCCGATACCGCAACATCCGTGCGTACAGCACCTCCGCGGCGAAGATGCCCCCAGCAAACACAAGCCCGAACATTCCGCTCAATGCGCCTGCGAAACCACACACTGCCGCGAGTCTCACCTCATCCGCGCTCTCAGAACGCAGGATGCCGATTCGTTTGAACCACCCGCCGATCACGGAACCCGTGCCCCCGCCGATCAGCGATGCCGGTCCCACGAGTCCGCCGCTTCCCCCCAGCCCCACCGTGAAGAACGTCGCCACGCCCTTCGCCACCGGCAGCCTCCACCTTATCTTTCCCTCCTTCTGGCGCAGCCCGCGTATGTACTCGGGCATGCCCTCTTCCGCGGCCTTTCGCTCGAACTTCCAGATGACCACTCCAACAAGCAGCCCTCCAGCGATGGGCCATGCCCACCAATAGCTCGTCGCGCCTGCCAATTCCCATGCGCGTATGACCGCAAACTTGACCACTATCCCCAGCAGCGCACCTACCCCCCCTATCACCGGCACAGCTAGGCACCAGCCGGCATCTCTCCTGATATTCGCAGGCCATCTCGGTTTTGCCGAATCTTCGTCCAATTCATTTGCCTCGCGTTTCGTGTTTCGAGGATCTCACATTATGGGCGCACCTGAAGCCCGCAACCGAGAGACATTCGGATCGTCCGGACCGTGAGAAGATGCTTCTGGGTGTGGTGAACTTCTTGCCAATGCCCGGGTAGGGCAGGGCGCAGCGCAAAACAGGAGCAAGCCCCTCTTTCTTCTCCGAGGTCTCGCTATGCCGGAGCTTTGGCGGCCTTGGGTTTCCCCCCGGCCTTCTTCCGCGGCTTCCTGGCAACCTTCTCCATTGCCAGCTTCAGTACTTCGTCTATGTCCTTGACGAAGTCGAACTTCATCTCATTCCTTATCTCGTCGCTCACATCTGCCAGGTCCTTCTCGTTCCGCTCAGGAAGAACCACATGCCTGATCTCCGCCCGCCTGGCGGCCAGTACCTTCTCCTTTATCCCTCCCACCGGCAGCACGTTCCCTCTAAGCGTGATCTCCCCCGTCATCGCCACGTCCGGTCTGGCAGGAACACCCATCAGTAGCGATGCCAGCGCCACCGTCATGGTTACCCCCGCTGAGGGACCATCCTTGGGGATTGCGCCCGCCGGCACGTGGATGTGTATGTCCGTCTTGGCAAACATGTCTTCGTCCATACCCAGTTCCGCAGCCCGGCTTCTGATATATGTGAGCGCCGCTTGTGCAGACTCCTTCATCACTTCCCCAAGCTGACCGGTCAGCACCAGTCCCCCTTTCCCTTTCATCTTCGCTGCCTCGACGAATATTATGTCTCCGCCGGCCTGCGTCCATGCCAACCCGACAGCCACGCCGGGCCTCCCCATCCTTTCCTTCACCTCCTGGAAAAACTTCACCGGCCCTAGCATCTCCTCTACGTCCTCCGGCGTGACCTCGTCCGGCAGCTTCTCCCCCTCCGCCAGCTTCCTCGCGAACTTCCTGCACACGTTCGCTATCTCCCGCTCCAGATTCCTCAGCCCCGCCTCCCGCGTATAGTCTCGGATGATCGTTCTCAGGGCACCATCCCCGAACCCCAGCTTACCCTCCGGTATGCCATGAGACTCAAGTTGTTTCGGCACCAGATGCCGCTTCGCAATCCCTATCTTCTCCCCCTCCGTGTAGCCCGGAAATTCCAGGACCTCCATCCTGTCCCGGAGCGCCGGCGGGATCGTCTGCAGTATGTTCGCAGTCGTTATGAACATTACCTTCGATAAATCGAAGGGCACGTCCAGATAATGGTCCGAGAAGGAATAGTTCTGCTCCGGATCCAGCACCTCCAGCAGCGCGGCAGCCGGATCTCCCCTGAAATCCGCCCCGATCTTGTCCACTTCGTCAAGCATGAACACAGGATTCCGCGACGACGCCCGCCTCACTCCCTGGATTATCCTTCCGGGCAGCGCGCCCACGTACGTTCGACGGTGTCCTCTTATCTCCGCCTCGTCCCGCACGCCTCCCAGAGACATCCGGATGAACTTCCTTCCCATCGATTCCGCTATAGAACGACCAATCGATGTCTTGCCCGTGCCTGGAGGCCCGACGAAGCACAGGATCGGGCTCTTGGTGTCGGGCTTCAGCTTCCGCACGCTCAAGTATTCAAGCACTCTTTCCTTAACCTTCTCCAAACCGTAGTGATCCCGGTCCAGTATCGCCTTCGCGTGTCCTATCTCGAGCTGGTCTTCGGTTTGTTTGTCCCATGGCACCGCGATCAGCCAGTCAAGATAGGTCCTCGCAACCGTGTACTCCGCTGCGCTCGGGTGCATCTGCGACAGCCGCGACAGTTCCTTCTCGGCCACGCCCTTTGCCTCTTCGGGCATGCGTGCTTCCTCGATCTTCTGCCGCAGCTCCTCGATCTCCTTTCCCGTGTCCTCTTCGCCCAGCTCCTTCCTAATAGCCTCAAGCTGCTTCCGCAGGTAGAAGTCCTTCTGCTCCTTAGACATCTCGCCTTGAACGCTCGACTGTATCTTCGACGTCAGTTCCAATACCTCCAACTCCTTCTGGAGGTGCGAGGACAATTGCTCCAGGCGTGCCTTCACGTTCAGCTCTTCCAGAAGCCGCTGTCTCTGTTCTCGCTTCAGCGACGGCCCCAGGATCGACGCCGCGAAGTCCGCCAGCATCCCTGGATCGTCAGTGTTCATGGCCACAATCTGAAGGTCTTCCGGCAGTTGAGGCACCATCGACACGATCTTCGTGAACTGCTCCAGGACGTGCCTTGTCACTGCCTTCGCCTCGACGCTGTCGTCCTTCTCGTCCTTGAGTTCCGTCACCTTCGCGCGAAGGTGCGGCTCCGTTTGAACGAACTCGTCCAGCCTTATCCTGCTTAGGGGCTGTATCAGAACACGCTGCGTCCCGTCAGGGACCCGCAGCATCCTCACTACCAGCCCGGCGGTACCCACCCTGTACAGGTCATCTGGACCCGGATCTTCCACCTTCTCATCCCTCTGCGTCACCACCCCGAGCATCCTATCGCCCACCGCCACCTCGTCCACCAGCTTGACGTTCTTCTCGCCTTCTACGGCCAGCGGCAGCGCGGCTATCGGGAATGCCACCTGGTTCTTCAGCGGCAGAATGGGCAGTTCGGGCGGCAGCTCCCGTCTCTTTTCTGATTCCAGCCGTGACCCTCCCAGCGGCAGCGCCATGCCGTTTTCGCTCGCCTTCTCTTCCGCCATACTCCTCACTCCACTGTTATTGGCACTACCGTTATCGTCCCATGCTCAGATCGTGCAGACACGGGCATGTGGATCCGCAGAAAGCCGTTCTTCATGACCGCGGAAACCTTCCCCGTATCGACCGACCCCGGGAGCCTGATCCGCCGCTCAAATGGTCCATACCGAATTTCCATCTGCATGTAGACTCTGTTTCGCTCCCCCTGCTCCCGCCTGATCCCCGAAACGGTAAGGATCTGCCGGTCCACCACAACATCGACGTCCGACAGCTCCACGCCCGCCACTTCCATGACCACCAAAATCGCGTCCTCGGTCTGGTAGACATCCAGGGGGGGTTCCCAGCTTCTCTCCGGCAGGAACCCGGCCGGATGAGTTGCAAGATAGACCTGCCTCACCAGCCTGCGCCTCATTTGGTCATGCAGTCTCTCAATATCGTCGAATATGTCCGGCATCTCTTACCTCCGCCGACAGGGAACCCCGTCACGCGCGCCTCTTTCATGTCCCACTAGGATATATCCACTATCTCGCGGTCTAGTGCAACAACCGTCTTCATCGAGTTCGATATCGGACATCTCTCATCGGCCGATGTCAGCACTTGGTCCGCCTTGGCCGCCATATCCGCCCCTCTTACCTCAATCTTTGCGTGCGCGTCGATTCTGTCGATTACCCAACCTTGTTCCTCCCGCGCCATTCTCCCCACAGCCCGGCACGAGAAGCTCTCGTATTTCAGGCCCTCCTTCTTCCCAAATCCCAGGAACCTTATCAGCAGGCACGCCGCGTACGAGCTCACAAATAGGTGCTCCGGCGTCCAGCAGCCCTCCTCGCCCTTGAATTCCGGCGGAGCCGACGTGACGATCTCGGGCATTCCCTCCCCGACCAGTTCGCCAGTCTTCTCCGTCAGAGTCTTCGAATCCACTGCGTACTCAAACGTCTTGAACTTGGCCTCCACCGCCATCTCTCCCCTCCGCTAAGGGTGTTTTGGGTTACTTCCTCCCGCTCGTACACCATCACGGACCTTGATTCTAATTCTTTCCTCTCGCTCTTCAAGGGGAAAGCGCTACGGCTATCCCTCTCTTGTGTGGCCTTCGCGTCTGTGCTAGAAGTACGGTTCCTTGTCACACTCCTGCCCCTGACGCGAAAGGGAAGAACATGACCAGCTTTCGGAAGTACGCTCTGTTGCTTGTGCTCATCTTGGTCGTACTCTGTCTCGAGGTTGCCTGCAGCCGCGGACCCGACCTGATTCTCGCCACCACCACCAGCGCCCGCGACTCGGGGCTCTACGACATACTTCTGCCGAGATTTGAAAAGGAAACCGGCACAAAGGTCGCCATCGTCGCAGTTGGAACCGGCCAGGCCCTCAAACTGGCCGAAAACGGTGACGCCGACCTCCTGCTCGTCCATGCCCCCGACCGTGAGAAGCAGTTTGTCGACAACGGCTTTGGCGTCGCTCGGATTCCGATTATGCACAACTATTTCATAGTCGTCGGCCCCGCGGCAGATCCGGCTGGCATTGTCGGTTCACCTAGCGCTGCCGACGCATTCCGCAGCATCCTCAAGGCGGATGCTCTCTTCGTCTCGCGCGGCGACGACTCGGGAACCCACATGAAGGAGCTTTCCATCTGGAAGGCGGCTGGCATCACTCCCGACCCACAAAGCCTCAAGACTTACCGCGAGACGGGGCAGGGGATGGGAGCGACGCTAAGAATCGCAGATGAACTCTCCGCCTACGTACTTTGCGACAAGGCCACCTATTTGAACTACCGCTCCGAACTGGCCCTAAAGATTCTCTTCGAAGAAGATCCGTTGCTTCTCAATCCCTATTCCCTGATAGCCGTAAACCCCGACCGACACCCTCACGTCAACTCGCACGACGCCCAGCGGCTCATCGACTGGTTGACCTCCGCTGACGTCCAGCGCATAATCGCCGACTACAAGATAAAAGGTGAGCGGCTCTTCTGGCCTGATGCGCATCCGGAAGTCATGAAGGGAGACCAGGCATCGCAACCCTCGACTACATCTCCGAGTCCTTCTCCCAAGCCTTCCGGCTAATAGTCCCCCTTGACCCGCAGGTGCTGGGAAGCTGCCTTCTCTCTCTGCGTGTAGCCTCCGTGGCCGTGATCTTTGCCGCCATCCTCGGAATCCCGGCCGGATACGCCCTGGGCACCAGGCAGTATCGCGGCAAGCGCTTGACTCTTACCCTCCTCACCAGCTTCATGGCATTTCCCAGCGTGCTTGTGGGACTCCTCGTCTACATGCTTCTCTCCCACAGCGGCCCACTCGGGGCCCTCGAGTTGCTCTACACTCCTACCGCCATCATTCTCGGGGACTTCGTTCTTGCATTTCCCGTCATCTGCGCGCTTAGCGCCATGTTCCTGGGCCAGGCTGACCCCAGAATCCGAAAGACCGCCCTTGGCCTCGGAGCTTCGCGTGCAAGGGCCGCGCTTCTCGTCATGGCCGAAAAGCGTTACGCCTTGCTCGGCGTTGTGCTTGTCGCATTCGCCAGGGCCGTCACAGAAGTTGGTTCCGCCATGATTGTCGGCGGAAACATAGCCTATCAGACAAGAACAATGACAACGGCCATCACCCTCGAGACGAGTGGCGGGAACCTTTCTCTTGCCCTCGCTCTCGGCATTATTCTCGTCGTCGTCGTCTTTTTCGCGAACCTCTTCTTCTGGTTTCTGTCACATGTCCGCTCGGGATAACCCGCTTTTCTCACTGCGAAACGTAACGAAGGCTTACGGAGCCGAGGAGGCCCTTCGCATCGACTCGCTCGATATCACCGCAGGCGGGATCCACCTGATTGCCGGTCCCAACGGCGCAGGCAAAACCACGCTGCTTGAAATCCTCTGCGGCCTGACAGAACCTTCTGCGGGAACCGTTCTCTTCCGTGACAAACCGCTCTTTCCCGGTCGCGTAGCGCTCCCCTCAATTCGCCGCTCTGTCACCATGGTGTTGCAGAACCCTTACCTCTTCCACACATCTGTCGACCGCACTGTCTCCCTTGCCTTGCGCCTGAAGAGAATCCCACGAGCCCAGCACCGGCGCAGGATCGACGAGACGCTCTCCGCCCTTGGGATCAAGCACTTGCGACACCGGCACTCGTCCAACCTTTCAGGTGGCGAACGCCAGCGGCTCGCCCTGGCCTCCGCAATGGCCTCCGACCCCGACGTCCTCATCCTCGACGAGCCTCTCTCCCACGTGGATTCCGCCTCCGCCCACGCCCTCATGGTCCTGCTCCGCGACCTCGCCGAATCGCGACCGGTCACTATTATCTTGAGCACCCATCAGCTCGAGCGTGTTCTTTGCATCAGCGACCACGAGGTCTACCTCGAGGACGGGCGTTTGAGGCCCATTCCCATGCCAAATCTCATCCCCGGCGAGATCATCATCTACGCCGGCGAGACCTTCTTCGTCCTGCCGGGAGTCCCGCGCATTCGCGTCAATGCCGAGCACTCCGGCCGCGCCAGGATCTCAATACCCCCTGAATCCGTGATCATCTCGCACGAGCCCCTTCGCTCCAGCGTCCGGAACAGTCTTCCGGCGACGGTCCTCACTCATTCCCCCCAGCCGGACGGAAGCGTGGAACTGCTTCTTGATGCAGGGTTCGAACTCCGCGCTCTTCTCACCCCCGAATCCGTCAGATCCCTCTCTCTACGCCCCAACACAAGAATCGTCGCCGGGTTCAAGACCAGCGCGGTCAGTGTGTTTCAGCCCCCCGCTCCCCCTTGACACGCCCAGGCCGCTTCCTCAGACTTCCCATTGCCGCGCTCTCTCAGCCCCCGCGCTGTTCACCACAACGGTACGCGCGATCCTATCGCCGAGCCGTTGCCGTAGGAGCGTACCGCGTGCTGCGAGGATCCCCGCTGCGTACCCAACCGGCAAGAAGTCCACGAGCCGCAGCAGGTTCCTAACTACTGCTGCCGCCGCTCCGGCCCTTCCTCCGCTCTCACCAACAACCAAAAGTCCCAGCGCCGCTTTCCCCAACGTCCTTCCCCATATCGCTTCCGTGCACACAAGGTAGATAAGCCACAATCCCACTGTCGCCAGGGTCAGCCTCCAGGCCATGAACCTCATCGCCAGACCCACCAGCGCCACGGACATAGGGATCATGAGAAGCATGTCGAGAAGCTGCGCCGCTGCGCGCTTCCACCACTGCGCCAGATAGCTTTCCTTCACCCCCATCAGGATCTGTCGGAACGATTCCTGCATCTTCATCACCGCCGCAGCCATAACGATCGTCAGAACGGGCATCAGGCTCAGCAACCCCAGCCCCATCGCCGTGCCCGCCCGTCGAAACCACCCCACCTTGTCCACCCAGCCTCCGTCCTCCCATTTCGCTCCGCTGAAATACAGACGCTTGACTCCCCTCAGCCCCGTTACAAACACCCACACCTTACCATCGACCTTCGTTGCCTCCACTCCCGATATGCGACCAATCCAGCACTCCCGCGGCACATCCCCCTGCCTCAACACTTCTCCTTGAACGTTCACCTCCGCATACCTTAGTTCCCCCTTGGCCTTCGATGAATGAAAGACCCAGAAACTGCCTTCGGCCTCTCCCGCTGCGCCTGCCACAAACGACCCTCCTTCCAGTCGAAGGCGTATTCTATCCGCCCACTCCCTTCCGCTCCTCACAAGCCACTTCCCCTGGTCATCCGACCACACAACCCACAGTTCCTCTCCGGGCGCTCTGATAGCCGACAGGTCCTTCACTTCTCCCGCAGATTCAGGTCCCTTGCCCACGTCACGCCACTCCCCATCTTCCCACACCGCCGCCCGCACGTTTGCGTCGTTTCCCACAACGTAGAGTTCCCCGCCAACCCACGCACTCCCTCTCGGCACCCAGCCCGGCGGCCAATCGCCTGCCTGCTCCCATTCCTCACCCACATATTTGCCGTAACTGCCACCCTCGAAAAAAAGCAGGAGCTCATCATCCCTCAGCGACAGGCCGATGCAATCACCAAAGAACCGCCTCCGCTGAGACCATCCCTCCCCGCGAGCGAATACGAAGAACGAAGCCCCCTCGTGCCCGAACAGGTTCCTCTGGTACGCCAGGCATACCCTGTCCCCTTCCACCGCGGCCTTCGGCGCGGCGTATCGCGGGAAGAACCCTCGATCCAGTATCAGAAAACCCAGCGCCGCCAGACACACGACCACCAGAGCCCCGCCCAACCTCTTCGTGAAAGTCAGATGCCTCTTCCGCTCTCCCGACAGAATTTCTTCCTGCAAATTCCTGGTCCGATTCTCCCTTCGCGCGTCCATTTGCCGCCGAGTCTCCACTGTAACTGGTCACCCGCCGCCTGGATTATACGCTTGGGCAGAGGATTTGGTAAGGCGATTCCCTTGCCCGGCGTCCTCCGGCAGTCTCTTGCTCTTGACCCTCCGGCAATATGCTGTTAGAAAGCCTGCAACCCTCCGCGGTGGCCCGCAGCGGGAGCCATGCGCTATGCCACAGAAGCTCTTTGTAGGAACCGCCGGTTGGTCCTACCCCGACTGGGAAGGCACCGTCTACCCCCAGCCAAAGCCTCCTCGATTCGACCCTCTTTCCTTCCTCGCGGGCTACGTTGACTGCATCGAAATAAACACAACTTTCTACCGCCCCGCTCCGCCTTCCTATGCCGAAAGCTGGACCAAGCGAGTGTCGCGAAATCCGCGCTTCCGCTTCACCGCCAAGCTCTGGCGCCGCTTCACTCACGAACGCGAAGCGCCCTGGGACCAATCGGAAGTTCAGGCCGTCAAGACCGGGATGGCGCCGCTTCACGCATCCGGCAAACTTGGGTGCGTGCTCGTGCAGTTCCCTTGGGCGTTTCCCTCCACGTCCGAGAACCGCGAATGGCTCAAAAAGGTAGTCTCAGAGTTCCGCGAGTACCCCTTGGTGATCGAGGTCCGACATGTGTCGTGGCTTTCTGACGAATCGCTTGACTCCCTGCGCGACCTCGGGGTATCCTTCTGCAACATCGACCAGCCCTACACGCGCTCCTCCATCAAGCCAACCTCCCACGTTACCGGCCCGGTGGGGTACGTCCGATTTCACGGCAGGAACTACTCCGCCTGGTTTGACAAGAAGGTAGGACGCGACCTCCGCTACGACTACCTGTATTCCGAGGACGAACTCCGCTCGTGGCTCCCCCGCATACTCACCCTCGCCGATTCGGCCGAGCAGACCTTCGTCATCACCAACAACCACGTTCAGGGGAAAGGCCTCGCCAACGCCTTGCAGCTGAAGGCCATGTTGACGGGGGAAAAACAGCCTGTCCCGAAAGATCTTCCTTCCCTATACCCCGAGCTGGCAGCCATAGCCCAATGAGGGCTTGCTACGCTGATTCCTCCAGAAGCACTGCCGTGAGGGGCATTGCCCTTATGAAGTAAGTGATTCGGCGTCCGGCCGGAAGGATGCGAAGGCTCTCCGGTCCGTCTCCCAGCGCTTTCCTCGCCGTTAACCTGAACTCGACTTTTCGTATCTCATCGTTTATCTGCTTCAGCCGTTCGTCTATGTATGTCTCCGACCGCCCGAGCCTCGTTTCCTCTACCTCACTCTCTGCGTCCTCGCCTTCACGGCGGATATCCTCAACGCGATCCAGCAGCTTCTCCGCCTGCATCTTTAACTGCAAGGTCTCTTGCTGCGCTTCCCGGACTTCCGCCGGATCCCCACTGGAGTCACTTCGAGCACGCCCCGTTTCCTTCGGTTCAGACTCGGTCGCCTGGGGAGGAACAGGCACGGCCTCTGCCAACCCGACCGGGCTCTGGCCGCTCACCCCAATCCGTCCGGCGGTGGTTGCCACGCCGCTTGCCTCAGGCCTCGGCCGCGTTATCACCCGCGTATGCCCCGAAGCCGCAACAACTCTGTTACCCACCTTCCTCAACCCCAGACTCACGTCGGCATAGATGACACTCTTTCCTTCCCGCGCTGCCTCCGCCTTCAGCCTTGTCAGATTTCGCGTCTCCTGCCCGAACACCCGCACAGTACTCGTCCCGGCGGGGGAACTCTGCAGAACCCCCGGCTCGCCTGGGTCCAGCCTAAAATGCAGCACCGGGCTGGTTATTGGAGCAACTCCGTTGTCCACCCTGCCTCCCTCGCTAAGGGCTTACCCAGGTTAATGCCGGGCGCAGCCCTTCTTTCGTTCGACGCACCCAAGTTCCATCGCTGTCCCCTTGGGCATGAGGCGCTCTCTACATCTTCTTTTCGGCAATTCCTCGGACAAATATGTCTAAATACGTCCTTGACAGCCGCCTTCTAAGCTGTACACTTAAGTCGAAGGGGCAGCGAAATAGCGGGGTTGCTGGAGCCAACTGTTAGCCGCCAAAAGGTGGCTGAAAGGAGGCGTCCAGGCTTATTCTTGCATACTTGTACGTACGGAACCCTTGGATTCACTCGTCCTCGATTCAGTGCTCTGAAGGAGGGTGCATATGAGGCTTAAGGCGATGGTCGCAATTGCTGGCATCCTTTTGGGTGCAGCATTTGCCTATGCGATAGTTTTCAACGAGAAAGTGATCGTCAATGGCGACCTCGAGGTCAGAGGTGTTGGCGGCTACGCAGACTTCTCGCTGTCATGGGTCGACCCGTTTTATGGTAATCCATGGATGGCGATGAGAGACAAGGGAACGACTCCTTCTGAGCTTGAAATCGCTCCCATACCGAACCAATACGACCAGGTAACGCTGAAGACCTGGGTCGCCATACTCGGCAAGGGCACAGCCCCTCCGGGCGCGTTGGTGGATACCCCCCCGTTCGATGCGCGGCTTCTCATGAGCGGGCCCTGGCCGGACTGGACCTATTGCGCTCTCAGGGATGATGGCATGGCTCCGGGCGAGCTTGAGATCAACCCTCTGCGCCAATACACAAACGTCGTAATCCGCAGCGGTGCCAGCGGTGACGTGATAATCGAGTTAGGTGGCTGAGGCGGCCGCTAGTACGTCTGCGGTTGTCGCAAGAAGACCCTTGGGGAACGAGGGCGGCTTGATTCACCCTCGTTCCCCTTTTGTGATATGGACGACCCCATCCGCAAAGCGTTCGCCTACATAGACGAGCATTCCGATTCCTTTATCCTTCGGCTGAAGGAATTCCTGTCTCAGCCCTGCGTCGTTGCGCGCGGCGAAGGTGTGCAGGAGTCCGCGAAACTCGTACAGGACGCCCTGACCAAGCTTGGGGCATCCACCGAACTCCTGTCCGCAGCCTCATCCCCACCCGCCGTGTTCGCCCGCATCGACGGCGATTCCCCCGCCACCTTGCTCTTCTACAACCACTACGATGTCCAGCCTGAGGACCCTCTCGAAGAGTGGACCTCTCCTCCGTTTGAGCCTGAAGCCCGGGATGGTCGCCTGTTCGCCCGAGGTGTTGCCGATAACCGGGGAGATTTCCTCGCTAGGGTCTTCGCCGTGGAGGCACTTCGCGCTACCGTCGGCCGTCTTCCCATAGGACTCAAGTTCTTCTGCGAGGGAGAGGAGGAGGTAGGCAGCCCTCACCTGGAGCAGATTGTCGTGCAGAACGCCGCAAAGCTCCGGTCGGACGGTTGCCTCTGGGAATCCAGTTCTAGGTCTGCCTCACGAAGATTGCAGTTGTTTCTCGGCCTAAAGGGGATATGCGCTGTCGAGATACGACTCAAGGGCCCCCGCGCTGACCTCCACTCCTCTAACGCCGCACTTGTGCAAAGCCCTGCTTGGCGATTGGTGGCGGCGCTTGCCTCTCTTCGCGACCTCTCAGGCAAGGTTCTCATACCCCGCTTCTACGACGACGTTCGTCCCCCCTCGCAGGGGGAGCTAGCTCTCGCCGATAACGTACCCTTCGAGGAAGCGGAAATGAAAGCCAAATGGGGGCTCGATACGTTCATCGTCGGCGCCACGGGCAAGGACGCCGTCCGGCGTCAGCTCTTCGAGCCCACCTGCAATATCTGCGGACTCACGGCCGGGTACCAAGGCCCTGGCGTGAAGACGGTCCTTCCAAGGATTGCATCAGCCAAGCTGGACTTCCGCCTGGTGCCCGATCAGGATCCCGACCACGTGGTTGAGCTTCTGAGGGCCCACCTGACCGCCTCGGGATTCCCCGATGCAGAGGTCGTCAAGCAAGGCGGGCTTTTCTCCGCTCGCACCGACCCCGGCACAACCGTGTCTCAGGCAGCGATAGCCGCTGCAAAGAAAACCTACCCCCAAGACCCCATAGTCTTCCCATCGATGGCTGCCAGCGGCCCCATGAGCCTCTTCACTAAGACCCTCGCCGTTCCCACAGTGGCTGCGGGTGTCGGCAATGACCGCTCGAACATCCACGGGCCAGACGAAAACATCCTGGTAGAGGACTTCATCGCTGGGATAAAATACGTTGTCACGCTCCTCTACGAGATGGCGCGTCTGACTTCAGGAGAACAGTCAACCTAGCATCGGCAAAAGGAGAGGAAATCTGATGGCCAATTGTCCCAACTACGAGCGCAACATTGCCAAATGTAACTGCACCTACGAACCGTGCTCGAGAAAGGGAATTTGCTGCGAGTGCATCGCCTACCACAGGGCCCACAACGAATTGCCCGCATGTGTCTTCCCGGATGACGTTGAGCGCACCTACGACCGTTCCTTCGCCCGCTTTGCTTCGATCAACAAACGCTGACCTTCTGCCGCTTACATCCTATTCCCCGCCAGGCGGCCATTCAGCTCGGAGTCGAATCTCAGCCCTTGCGGCGCAGTCTGTCGAGAGCTGACCGGAAAATCTGCCGAAATACCCGGAACATCAGTATCGGGGTGTGAAGAGGCGCATAGCGCAGGCTATTGACCAGAGCGCGCCAGATCTGTACCGGGAGTCTCGCCCCCAAGGGCATCAGGTGACATGGGTATCCGCTCGTCAGCCTCGCAATAGTCCACGCCTTCTGAACCTGTCGCGCGGGATAGGCTTCCGTCCCGAAGAACGCCCTCTGGTCCACGCAGTTCACTACCGCTTGGTCCTTGGGCTCCACCAGCAGCTTGCTTTCCCTCTTCACCCATTCCAGCAGCTTCGTTCCGTGGTGTGGAATTGTCAGCCACGGCACTGGCCAGTCAGCGTGCCTGCACGCGAAACGCACCGTGCGCAGGTCCGTCTTGTAGTCTGATCCCGGCAGCCCAATCATCAAATATGCCCCGACCCTTAACCCCGCCTCCTTCGCCAGCTTCACCGCCCTAGTGACGTCCAGCGACGACTCCCCCTTGCGCATCCTGGCAAGCACCTCGTCGCTCAGCGATTCAACCGCCACGGTCAGCAGTTGGCAACCGGACCTCTTCAAGAGACGGAAGAACTCCAGGTCGCCTCGGTCAGCTCTTACCCCTTCGTCCGCCCACCACTTGATGTTCAGGTTGCGTTCGATCAGCAATTCGCAGAGCTGAACTGCACGGTCCGTATTACCCGTGAGATTCTCGTCACAGAAATGAAATCGGTTCGTGCCGTATTTCTTCTTGGCCTGCTCGATCTCTTCCACCACGTTCTCCGGGCTCCGTACATGCCAGTGCCCCTCCCAGATGGAACCTGTGCTGCAGTACGCGCACCGGTACTGGCACCCTCTGCTCGTAAGAACCGGGACGAATTCGTCGATCTTCTCAATGCCGCTCAAAGTGAAATCAGGGAACGGCATGCTGTCCAGGTCCTTGATGAATTCCATCTCGTTGCAGACTACCCTCCCGTCGTCTCGGTACATCAGGCCGGGGACTTCCTCGAACGCCAGCTTCCCTTCCAGCGCAAGGCACAGCTTATACAGTGCAATGTCTCCCTCACCCAGGATGCCGTAGTCAACGCACGCGTCATCCAGCGTCTTCTCCCGGACGAGGCTTGGGTGAAGCCCGCCGAGAACAGTCGTCTGTCCTGCGGACTTGGCTGCCTTCGCTATCTCAAGTGCCCTTGTCTCGTTCGCGCATTCGCATGAGATGCCCACCAGCAGGTACTCCGCATCGCGAACCGCCTGGAAGGGGTCTTCTCCGGTATACTGCTCGTCCACCCCTCTCACCTCGTACCCCTGCCGCTTCAGGTACGCGCCCAGGTAGGCTATGGCGAGGGATGGGCACTTCGAGTAGTCAAAGACGCGCGGAGCCACCAGCAGGACCTTCTTCACGTCTGAGCCTCCGAACCGCTCGATGAGCGTCCCAGCGTATCGCCCTCGTGCTGGACCGCCCCTTTCTGTGAGCTTTCACCCGACACGTTGTAGCTCCACTTCCAGTCGGGGAACAGGTACCCGCCGAACCTGACCGTAAGCGAAATCCTCTGCCCCTCGACAACCGGCGTTGTTTTGTGGGCGGGAAGGAATCCCTGATCCCAATTGCATGTGTTGCCGGCAACTTCGTTCGTCATCACCGCTCCAGGCGCGGCACTGGACCGAAAGAATACTAGAAATCCATGCAGCCGCCCGCTTCGAACGACCTCAAATTCCGCCGAGGTCTCCTCCGTGAACGAACGATCCCTGTACAGATCCACTTGCAGCAATTCCTTCGGTTCGCTCAGGAAGCCGTTCCGTGACCGCAGCCTCACCAGCATCGGGGCCGTAAAGCTGCCCTCAACGATCGGCGAATAATCCACCCCGCAGAACTTCTGGTCCCAGAGCCCTGGCCCATCCTCGTTGCTTTCGACCGGAACCGCCAGCACCTGAATGTCCGACGGGATTATCTTTCCTCCGGCCTTCAAGAAGCGCCGACGCCCGTCCGATACGTACCTCACGATGTCTTCGTCGATACCGACGTGTCCCAGCGTTTCGGAGATCAATACGTCCGCCTTCTCGGGCAGCTTCACCTTCAACGACGACTTGCGGATTAGCACGATTCGGTCGGCTACTCCATTCGCCTCCGCCACGCGCTGGGCCACGTCAGCGATTCCCTGTCTCTCGATCGCGTAGACGCGCTTCGCCCCCGCCTTGCACGCAAGCACAGACAGAAATCCCGTCCCGGCTCCGAGGTCCACAACAATGTCACCGGGCCTCACAATGTCCTTCACAGCCTTCGCCAGAGCCTCATTCCTCTCCCAATCCCGCATCAGGAACCGGTGCGTCGACAGGCTCGAGAACTTCCCGAAAACGGCCCAATTGGCGAGGAAGGTGCGAAGCGGCGCTAGGACTCTTAGTCCCGTAACAAACTTGAAGAATCTTTCAGACGCTATCACCCTCATGGACCTCTGCTGCGTAAAGGCCGGCTCCCCTTGGCGTCATTCCGGGGAATCTCCGACCGGTAGAACCCTAGCGCCGACACCGGCCCCTTGGCGTGCAGACCCCATATTGTAGGTTTGCTTTCCTCGCCCTGTCAACCCTTGCCGCACTGCGCCCGAAGCGTACAGAAGGGCCGCGCCCGCGACTGTGATCGCACATACAGGCCGCTAGCCCGCACAGTGTCCTAGTCTCCCTCCGCTTCCTCTGCAAGCCCCTTGTACAGACGCCTCTGCAACATGCTGCTCCACGCCGTCCAACTGCTTGAACTGTCGGTGTCCCGCTCTATCGCTTTGGTCGAGCCGAAGATCTTCGCATCCAGGTTGTCCAGCAAGTGCAGCGCTATCGCCTCGGGGAACAGAGGCACCTTCGGAGAGCCGAACTCCCTTTCCCCGTGGTGGGATACGACCACATGCTCAATCACGTTCAGGAGTTCGGCTGGAAATCCGTCAATGCGACTTGCCCGCTCTTCCACCATCAGCGCCCCAAGCACGACGTGCCCCACGAGTTCTCCCCTGTCGGTGTATCTCAGGCTGCGGTCTATTGTTAACTCCTCGACCTTCCCTATGTCATGAAGTATCGCGCCGGCAAGCATCAGGTCGCGATTCAGACACGGGTACTCGCGCGAGACGAAATCCGCCAGCTTCACCACGTTCGAGGTATGTTCCAGCAACCCCCCGAGGAATGGATGATGGTAGCTCACCGCTGCCGGTGTTCGCTTCAACTTCTCCACGAACTCCTCGTCCTCCAAGAAGCTCAACGCCAGCCTCGTCAGATACGGCTCCTTTATCTCCCTCGCCGCATCCCGAAGGCGCACGAGCAGCTCCTCCGCATCTTCAGATGACGAAGGCACGAACTCCCTCGGATCCACCGCGCCTTCGTCGAGATATCGGATCGCCTCTATCCGTAGTTGCTGCCTGCCCTGGTACACCTCCACCCGACCCCTTACCTTGACGAAATCGTTCGACTGGAACGACTCGAACATCTGCTCGGAGGCCTCCCACATGTTCCCGTGAATGCTGCCGGTCCTGTCCGCAAGCTCCGCCTTTATGAAAAGTGACCCCGACCTGGTCTCCCGCAGCTCCTTTGACCTCACCAGGAACGCCTCGTCTACCAGCTCGCCCTCCTTCAACTCGCTTATGTACCGTCTGCTCATAGCCAATCTGCCCCCTCTATCGGACGTCTCTTTGCGCAGGAATTCTAACCTGAACCCCCTTGCCGTTCAACAAAGCGCCCGTGCCTCAACGCAGGACCTTTTTCGCTTGACACCTTTCGGGCGCTTTGTTCTAATACCAGTCGCCATCAGGCTTTTGGCTCATTTGGGTGTGCAATAATTCATAGTCGAATCATACCGCAACTCCCGGGGGTGGAAGGAGGGGGCCGTGACCAAGAAGGAGATAGTCAAAACCATCTCCGAGAATCTCAACCTCACTCAGCTCAAAACCAAAGAAGTCGTCCAGCAGGTTTTCGAGGCCATTATCGACATCCTCGCCAAGGAAGGACGAATAGAGCTTCGCAACTTCGGAATATTTGAAGTCAAGACCAGAAAGGCCCGCTGGGCCCGTAATCCCAGAAGTGGCAAACGGGTCTTCGTTCCAGAGAAAAGAGTCGTCACGTTCAAGCCCGGCAAGGAGATGGAGGGCCGCATCGGCTGACTGACGCCCCGCTCTCGTTCTTCTTTCCCCTGACCTCGGCTCCCCACAACGAATAGGTCTATATCTCCTAGTACGTGTGACGCCCTGTCACTCTTCGGCCCCCTGGCTTGTCCCCCTAATCTGTTGTATCCTCCAGGACGTCCTACGGGTATGGAAAGCAGCTGGGGGATTGGGTAGAATGATCCTTCCGGCGACACTGCCTCGACTTGCTCTGAGGAACAGGCCCTAGGTTGAATTCTGGATGCAGCCGCGAAGCGGACATTGCCAACGGCCTCGGGCGCGAAATGCGCGTCGCAGCGTAGTAGGGCAACATGAAACCGAAGAACTCGCACCGCCCCAAAAGTGCTCTCAGCATCGGCGAATCCCGACCGTCATCTTCTCAGTCGCTCCTGCCCGAAGAACTCCACAGTCGCCTTCAGCAAGTATTCCAGTGCTTCACCGGCAACCGAACCGAGCTAATACCTGTTCTCCAGTCGGTGCAGCAGGCCCTGGGTTATCTACCTCTCGCTGCCCTCCGGAGCGTGGCGCAATTCACCCGCGTTCCGGCCAGCACCGTCTACGGTGTTGTGACCTTCTACTCCCAGTTCTATCTCTCCCCCCAGGGCAAGCATAAGATCAAAGTGTGTCAGGGAACCGCGTGTCACGTGCGCGGCGGTAAGGCCATCATGGATGCCATCTCAAGACGACTCGGCGTCCCCCCCGGCGGTACAACCGACGACCTTAAGTTCTCACTTGAGCGCGTCGCCTGCTTCGGCTCGTGCGCGCTTGCTCCCGTGGTGGTCATAAACGACAGGGTCTACTGCAGGATGACCCCCGACAAGGCAGTCAAGACTATCGAGCGCTTGGAATGACTTTCGACGAGGTCAAGCAAAAGGCCGCCTCTCGCTGGTCGGGTTTCCAGACCCCGAAGAGGCCCCGCATCCTGCTCGGTGCCGGCACTTGCGGCAGGGCCGCTGGTGCTTCCGATATCGCTCAACTCATCCGCGCGGCGGCTGAGGCAGGCTCCGTCGACGCGGATCTTTATGAGGTCGGTTGCCTTGGCCTCTGCTACGCCGAGCCCCTCGTCGAAGTTGCCCACCCGGGTGGCCCCAGCATTCTTTACAGCGGAATCACGCCGGAGGACGCCGACGCCTTTATCGCGGACTGCATCGCCGGTGAAAAGGTGCGTTCGGATCTCGCGCTCGCGGTGATGAGTGATGAAGGTCTCGACGGCGTGCCTCCTTTCCGCGAACTCCCCATGCTCGAAGGCCAGGTTCGCATTACGCTTCGCAACTGTGGCCGGATCGACCCCACCGACATCGACCACTACATCGCTCGTGGCGGCTACTCGGCCCTCTCCAAGGCTCTTCAGATGGACCGGGACAACGTAGTCGGCGAAGTCAAGGATTCAGGCCTTCGGGGCCGCGGCGGCGCCGGCTTCCCCACCGGACTCAAGTGGGAGTTCTGTGCGAAGGCACCCTCGTCCGAAAAGTATCTTATCTGCAACGCCGACGAGGGCGACCCCGGTGCCTTCATGGACCGTTCCGTTCTCGAAAGCGACCCGCATTCCGTCCTTGAAGGGATGTGCATCGCTGCCTACGCCATCGCCGCAAGCCGCGGGTACATCTACGTCCGCGCTGAGTATCCCCTCGCCATCGAGCGCCTTACTCTCGGCATTCGCAAGATGCACGAGTATGGACTTCTCGGCGACAACATTCTCGGCTCAGGTTTCAGCTTCGACATCAAGATACAGGAGGGCGCCGGTGCATTCGTTTGCGGGGAAGAGACCGCCCTAATGGCTTCCATAGAGGGGCGGCGCGGCATGCCCCGAACTCGCCCGCCTTTCCCCGCCGAACGTGGCCTCTTTGGAAAGCCCACCAACATCAACAACGTCGAAACCCTCGCAGCCGTTCCCGAAATAATCGCGCGTGGCAGCGGCTGGTATTCCCAATTCGGCACGGAAAAAAGCAAAGGCACCAAGACCTTCGCTCTCGCAGGCAAAGTTCTCCGCACCGGGTTGATCGAAGTGCCCCTAGGCACGACTCTTGACAAGATAGTCTTCGGGATCGGCGGCGGCATCCCGGAAGGGAAGGAATTCAAGGCCGTCCAGACTGGCGGACCTTCAGGTGGATGCCTTCCGGCTCAGTTCCTCGATTCACCTGTCGACTACGAGACCCTCGCCCAAGCCGGCTCCATCATGGGTTCTGGCGGCATGATAGTAATGGACGAGGATACCTGCATAGTCGATATCGCCCGATACTTCACCGAGTTCACAAAAGAGGAATCCTGCGGACAGTGCGCCCCCTGCCGGCTCGGCACCACCCAGATGCTTCAAATACTCACGGACATTTCCGCGGGTCGCGGTCAGCCCGGCGACATCGAGCTTCTTCAGGAAGTCGCAGAGTCAGTCAAAGCTGCCTCACTATGTGGCCTCGGCCAAACCGCCCCCAATCCGGTTATCACGGCCATCCGCTATTTCAGGGACGAGCTTGACGCCCACATTGCCGAACGTCGTTGTCCGGCCCGTGTCTGCACTCAGCTTCTCACGTATCGGATCGACCCCGAGAAGTGCACGGGCTGCACGGCTTGTGCTCGCGTCTGTCCTACCGGTGCCGCGCATGGCGAGCCCAAACAGCCCCACGTAATCGATCAGGATAAATGCATCTCGTGCGGAGCTTGCGCCGAGAAATGCCGCTTCGACGCCATCGTCGTTGAGTAAATGAATCACGAGGGAATCAGAATGACGACCCTCACGATAAATGGAAAGAAGGTTACGGCGGAGGAGGGGACCACCGTCTTCGAAGCCGCCAGAAGCGCCGGCATTTACATTCCCGGCCTCTGCAACGACCGCGACCTCGAGCCCGTCGGCGTCTGCCGCCTCTGCATCGTCGAAATAGAGGGGATGCGCGGCTTCCCCACCGCGTGCACCACCCGCGTCGCCGAAGGCATGGTCGTTCAAACCGAAACTGACGAGATAAACCGCATCCGCCGCATGGTCGTCGAACTCCTCATCTCCGATCACGGAGCCAATTGCCTCACCTGCAGCTCAAACAACAACTGCGAGCTTCAGCGAATCGCATCCTACCTCGGCATCAACACCCAGCGCCTCAGAATCATGGAGCGCGAAGCCCTCTGCGACGAGAGCAATCCTTTCTACACTCGCGACATGGCCAAGTGCGTCCTCTGCCTTCGCTGCGTTCGCGCTTGCGACGAAATCCAAAACATCTACGCGATCGAGGTGGTCAACCGCGGCTACGAGAGCACCATCTCCACCTTCGGTGACGCACCTGTCGAAGAATCTCCCTGCGTCTCATGCGGTGAATGCATCGAGCGGTGTCCCACCGGCGCGCTCTCCCCGAAGAAGGAACTCCTCCCGCCGATGCGCCACGTGAAAACCGTCTGCCCCTATTGCGGCGTCGGGTGCAACGTCTACCTCGGCGTTCGCGCCGCTAAGATTGTCTCCGCACACGGCGCTGTTGAAAGCACCGTCAACCGCGGCAGCCTCTGCGTCAAGGGCCGCTTCGGCTACGAGTTCATCAATCATCCCGGCCGCCTCACAACCCCCCTCATAAAACGCAACGGGGAATTCCAGGAGGCGACGTGGGACGAAGCACTCGACCTCGTCGCCGCCAGGCTCGCCCAGTCCAAGGGAGATCGCTTCTTCGCCGTTTCGTCGGCCAAATGCACCAACGAGGAGAACTACCTCGTCCAGAAATTCGCCCGCGCTGTGATGGGAACCAACAACGTCGACCACTGCGCACGCCTTTGCCACGCTCCCACCGTCGCAGGGCTCGTCCAGACCTTCGGCAGCGGCGCAATGACCAATTCCATAAACGAAATCGCCGACGCCGCCACCATCTTCGCCATCGGCAGCAACACCACCTCAGCCCATCCCATCATCGGCATGAGGGTCAAATCCGCCGTCAGAAAGGGCGCAAAGCTCATCGTCGCCAACCCCAGGGAAATCGACCTCTGCGGCTTCGCCGCCATATGGCTTCAGCAACGCCCGGGCACCGATGTGGCCCTCCTCTTGGGAATGATGCGCGCTATCCTCGACGAGGGGCTCGAGGACCGCCAATTCATCGATGAGCGCTGCGAGAATTTCTGCGCAGTTGAAGAATCCCTCCGCGACTTCACCGTGCACGATGCTCAGGCAATCACCGGCGTGCCGGCTGAGAAAATTGCCGAGGCCGCCCGCATTTACGCCACCAACAAGCCCTCCAGCACGCTCTTCGCCATGGGCATCACCCAGCACACTCACGGCACCGACAATGTCCTCGCCGTCAGCAAGCTTGCCATGCTCACCGGCAACGTCGGAAAACCCTCCACCGGAGTCAATCCCCTCAGGGGCCAGAACAACGTCCAGGGCGCCTGCGACATGGGCGCTCTTCCCAACGTCTATCCAGGCTACCAGAGCGTCAAGGACCCGGCAGCCAAGGCCAAGTTCGAAAAGGCCTGGAACGCTTCCCTGAGCGACACTGTCGGCCTTGCATTGACCGAGATGTATGACGCCATCGAGAAGGGCGAACTCACGTCGGTCTACCTCGTCGGGGAGAACCCCATTCTCAGTCACGCCGATGCCTCTCACGTCCGTCGTGCCCTGGAGAAGCTCGAGTTCCTTGTGGTGCAGGACATTTTCATGGGCGACACCGCCCCCCTTGCCGACGTTATCCTCCCCGCCGCCAGCTTCGCCGAAAAGGACGGCTCCTTCACTAACACCGAACGCCGCGTCCAGCGCGTCCGCCAGGCGATCGACCCCGTCGGCGACTCCTGGCCCGACTGGCGCATAACCTGCGAGATAGCCAAGCGAATGGGAGCCGAGGGGTTCGATTTCTCCCATCCCTCCGAGGTCATGCAAGAGATCGCTTCCGTTACACCAAGCTACGGCGGCATCTCGTTCGAACGCATCGATAAGGACGGCCTCTGCTGGCCTTGCCCCAACCCCAAGCATCCCGGCACGCAGATTCTCCACACGGAAAGCTTCGCTAGGCCCGGCGGAAAGGCGTGCTTCGTTTCCCTCAAGTACAGGCCGCCCGCCGAGCTGCCCGACGACGAGTACCCCCTCCTTCTCACCACCGAGCGGAGCCTCTACCATTTCCACACCGGCACGATGTCACGCAAGGTCGAGGGACTTGAGCGAAAAAGAGGCTGCGAGCTGGTGGAAATCAATCCGGAGGATGCTCAGGAACTGGGAATCTCCGACGGCCAGGTAATCCGGGTAATCTCGCGGCGCGGCAAGGTGAAAGCTCAAGCTCTGGTCACCGAGGTATCACCGCCCGGCGTCGTTTCCATGAGCTTCCATTTCAGCGAGAGTCCGACCAATGTTCTCACCAACGCCGCTCTCGACCCCGTATCCAAAATCCCCGAGACCAAAGTCTGCGCGGTCCGCATCGAGAAATAGGCGCCCCCGTTCTCCCGCCTTGACCTACTGTTCCTGCCCTCCCTCTTTCTCCAGCAGCTCCAGTTCCCCCATCGCCTTCTTGCCCCACTCGCTCGCCGAACCGTACGTCTCGATCGCTTTCTTCCAGTAACCTTTCGCCGCCGCTACCTCACCTGCGTCAGCGGCTACCTTCGCCAGGTACCAGTAACACTCCGGTCGCGCTGGATCCAGCTTCAGCGCTTCCTCGAAGTTCGCTCCCGCTTCCCCATATCTCTCTAGCATGTACTGCGCCGCGCCTAGGTTGCTGAGATTCTCCGCAGTCCTCCGCTCCGACACCGCCCGAGCGAATACCCCTTCCGCATCCTTGAATCGCCTCTGACGGAAGTAGGATACACCCAGAGCGCGAAGTGCATCCGCAACCATCGGCTTTCCTTCGACTGCTCGCTCCAGCTCGTAGGTCACCAGAGCCGCGCTCTCGCCTACCGCCCTGTGCGCCTTTGCTAGATTGTAGTGGGCCTCGGATGACCCGGGCCTCACTCCCAACGCTTGCAGGAACGATGTCGCAGCCGCTCGGTAGTCTGCTGCAATGTACCGGGCTGCCCCTTCCAGCATGAAATCCGCGTACGTCCCGCTCTCCTCCGGACTGATTGCCGCCAGATCCACCGTGTCGGAAGGTTCGGGAAACACGCCTCTCGGCGCCCCGACTGACGGACGCCCTTCCTTCACCTTCTCCGTCATCGGCTCCGTACCTGCGGCTGCGCGCTCACTCTCAGGCGCCGCCGTTTCCGCAGCCGGGGCTGCCGGCTCAGAGGTCCGCTTCGGAGCCGGGGACGGCTCCGCCACCGTAGGGCTTGGTGACACTACTCCCTTCGATGCACACCCGAGCATAGTCACAACCACAACTGCCGACAGCAGCACAACGCCAAACTTCCTCATCGTCGTCCTCCCGGCATGTCGTCAAAGGGTCTCTGCAAATCGTACCGCGTTCCTGAATATCGCTAAGCCTTCCCCTTCTTCCGCCAGCCCGGCGCGCGTCCACCTTGGATGGTGGAACGACTCCACATGCCGCTCCGGGTGCGGCATCAACCCGAATATCCTTCCCGTTTCGTCGCATATCCCCGCCACGTTGCCCATAGAGCCGTTAGGATTCCACGGGTATCCATCCCTCTCGCCCTGCGCGTTCACGTACCTTAGCGCAATCTGCCCCTTCCGCCCCAATTCCTCCAGCATCTCCCCCTTCGGCACCATGAATTTCCCCTCAGCATGCGCCACGGGCAGATACAGTCGCTCAATCCCATCAAGGAACACGCACTTCGTATCCTCCACCTCCAGGTACACCCACCTGTCTTCGAACTTCCCGGAATCGTTGAATGCCAGCGTCGCCAATCCAGGCTTCCGGCCCAATCCCGCCGGAAGAAACCCGGCCTTCACCAGAGCCTGGAAACCGTTGCATATGCCGATCACCAACTTCCCTTCTTCCAGGAACGACTTTATCTCCTCTCCCAACTGTATCGAAAGCTGGTTCGCCAGCACCGTTCCCGCCGCGATGTCGTCCCCATACGAGAACCCGCCGGGCACAGCCAGTATCTCATACTCCGTCAGCTTCCTCGTCCCGTCCAGGATTCTATTGATGTGCACCTGCTCGGCTTCTGCCCCCGCCCGTTCGAAAGCATATGCTGTTTCCATGTCGCAGTTTGTTCCTGCTACACGCAGCACCAGTACGCGCACCTTACTCATGGCCTACCACCTCAAAGTTGCCTGCCACGCTTCCTTCAAGTCCTCGAGCCGTTCATCTATCACAGTCGTTCCGTCAAGCCCTGTCACCTCGAATCGCTTCTCCTCAGATGCCGTCCCGGCCTGTGCGAACGGTACCCCGTTCATGATCTTCTCGAATTCCTCTTGTTTGCCCTTGTCCACTTCCACCACGAACCTTGAGTTGCTCTCGGAGAACAGAACCACGTCGTCTCTTTCCCTCTCCAGCTCTCTTGGGACCTTCCCCACGTCCATGGTCATTCCCATACCGCCTGCGAACGCCATCTCCGCCGCTGCCACGGCCAACCCGCCTTCCGAGCAGTCATGGCACGCGCGAACACACCCCGAATCCGTCGCTCTCGACACTGCCTCCATTGCCGCCTTCCCAACCTTAGCGTGCACCTCCGGCACGTCATTGCCGACTATGCCGTGCAGAGCGTAGTACTCCGAGCCTCCCATCTCGTCCTTGGTCATTCCCACAACGTAGATCGGATTCCCGGCCTCCTTCAGATCCATCGAGACCGCCTTCCTCACGTCCTTCATCACCGCAATTGCCGAGATCAGCAGAGACGGTGGAATCGATACGGTTTCCCCCTCGGCGGTGAACTCGTTGTTCAGACTGTCCTTTCCGGAAATGAACGGTGTCCCGTATTCCTTCGCCACCTCGTAGCACGCCCTGGCCGCTCTCACCAGCCCGCCGAGTTGCTCCGGACGGTTCGCGTCCCCCCAGCAGAAGTTATCCAGCAGCCCCACCTCCTCCAGGTTCCCGCCCACCGCCACTATCTGCCGCAGCGCCTCGTCTATGGCCGACGCAGCCATGTGATACGGATCGATGTCTCCGTAGCGTGGCTTCATCCCGTTGCTTACGATTATTCCCTTCATTGACCCAAGCCGCGGCGCGGCTATGCACGCGTCCCCCGGCCCGTCGTTCTCCACTCCCACCAGCGGCTTAAGCACGCTCCCTCCCTGCACCTCGTGATCGTATTGCCTTATCACCCATTCCTTGCTGCACACGTTCAGCGACCCCAGCACCTTCTTCAGATCCTCACCGTAATCTGACTTCGCCTTGATATCCGGCTCCGGATATCTCTTCCGGGACCACGCCGCCTTCTTGGTCGGCATCGGATACCCTTTGTGGAGGAACTCCATTTCTAGCTCGCACACCTCATTCCCGTCGTAAAGCAAGCGCAGCTTCCTGTCCCCCGTGAACTCCCCAATCACGCTCGCCTCCACGTCCTCGGACGCACAAAGCTCCAGCAGCCGGTCTCCTTTCTCCGGAGGAACCGCCAGCAGCATCCTTTCCTGCGCCTCAGATATCCATATCTCCGTGTACGAAAGCCCTTCGTACTTCAGCGTCACCTTATCCAGATTCACCTCGACGCCCACGTCCTCTCCCATCTCTCCCACCGCCGAAGACAGGCCTCCGCCGCCGCAGTCGGTTATCGCGTCGTAGAGATTCTCATCCCGCGCTTTCAGCAGCACGTCCAGCATCTTCTTCTCCGTTATCGCGTTACCGATCTGGACCGCGCCGCTTGACACCTCCTCCGACTCCTCCGTCAGCTCCGCTGACGAGAACGTTGCACCGTGTATCCCGTCGCGTCCCGTTCTTCCTCCCACGACCACCGCTAGGTCCCCTGCCTTCACCCTCTTCGTCACCTTGTCGCGAGGCATGATCCCCGCGTTACCGCAGTATACCAGCGGGTTTGCCAGGTACCTTTCGTCGAAGAACAGCGCCCCGTTCGCCGTCGGTATCCCCATCCGGTTGCCGTAGTCGCGGACTCCCGCCACGACCCCCTTGAAGATCCTCTTTGGGTGCAGCACCCCCCTCGGCAATTTCTCGTGAGGGTAGTCCGGCGGCGCAAAGCAGAACACATCCGTCGAAAGCACCGGCTTTGCCCCCAGACCTGTTCCCATCGGATCGCGAATCACTCCCCCTATCCCCGTCTCCGCCCCGCCGTACGGCTCTATCGCAGACGGATGATTGTGCGTCTCCACCTTGAAGCACACGTCGTACTCGTCATCAAACCTGATCACTCCGGCATTATCCTTGAACACCGTCACGCACCACGGCTTCGCCAGCTCCTTCGTGACCTTCATCACGGTGCTCGCCAGCAGATTGTCGATCACCTTGCCCTCGAACTCGATCTTCCCTTTGAACGTCTTGTGCACGCAATGCTCCGACCACGTCTGCGCCAGCGACTCCAACTCGACATCCGTAGGATTCCGCCCCAGCTTCGCGAAATAGCCCTGGATCGTTCTCATCTCCTCCAGATTCAGCGATAGGCCCCCCTCGCGAGATATGCGCATCAGGGCCTCGTCGTCCGCCCCGGCAACCTCTAATTCCACGGGCTTAAAGTCGTACCTTATCTCTCGGACCGGCTCGTAAGCCGACCCCCCGCCGATCAACACCTTCTCTATCGAGTCGTTCGCCAGAAGCTTCCGCGATATGTACTCCACCTCACTCTCGCCGATTTCGCCGTGGATGTAGTACTTCCTTCCCGTGCTGACGTTCTCCGCCCTCAGGCCCAGGTCCTCGATCGCCTCCATCGTCGTGTTCGCCACCGGATCCATCACCCCCGGTTTTCTCACCACCTGCACAACGTGCACACCGTCCTTCTCCTCGTGCAGGCTCGAGTTCACCGCAGACCCCTCAATCACCCGGTCAGCAAGAAGCTCGCCCCCGATTCGTTCTATGTCCTCCTCCCTCAGGTCCCCTTCCACATAGTAGAGCTTCGCAGCTACTACCTTCTCCACGCCTTTGACACCCAGATCCCTGATGTCGGCGCACACTCCCTCGCCGATCGGGTCCCGCATCCCCGGCTTCGGAGCGATCTCCACGGTCCACAGCATCAGCTTCGCCCTTTCGACGTCTTATTCCGTTTTGCCTCGAAGAGCTGGCGCTTCTTCCTTGCCTCCCCCAGCAGCTTCGCTACCTCTTCCCGCTCTCCACGCGCAAGGGCGTTTTGAAAGCGCTTCAGCTCTTCCAGCAGCCTTGCGGCCGCCTTGCCTATCTCTCTGCGGTTGCCGATCAATATGTCCGCCCACAGCCCCGAATCCCCGCTCGCTATTCGCGTCGTGTCTCCGAATCCCGCCCCGGCATATCTCAAGCCTCTTTCAGACACCGTCCGTGTCAGCGCCGCCGCCACTACGTGCGGTAAGTGGCTCACCTCGCCAAGCAACAGGTCGTGCTCCCCGGGAGAGAGTTTCACGACGCTGCATCCGACCCCCTTCCACATCCTGGTCACCGTTCTTACTCCCTCCGACGTGCTCTTCATGCTGGGGGTCACCACGCAGACGCTCCCCGCAAACAGATCCGCCGACGCTGCCTCCACACCCCTCTTCTCTGATCCGGCTATCGGGTGTCCTCCCACAAATGCCACCCGCGGCGGAAGCCTCCGATCAAGCTCCTCGACCACCACGCCCTTAACGCTTCCCGCGTCGGTCAGTACCGCGCCCTTCTCCATGACCGCCGCCGCCTCCAGCCCCTTCTCGACAATCAGCCCCGGCGGCACCGCAAGTACGACCAGATTTGCCCCCTGCACCCCCTTTTTCAGCGACAGCGTTCCCCAGTCCACAGCCCTTCTCTTCTGTGCCTTCTGCAAGCTGACCCTTCGCCTACAGACCCCCACCACTTCGTCTGCAAGCCCTCTTTTCTTCAGCGCAAGCCCAGCGAGCCCCCCACGAGCCCCACCCCCACAATCGCCACTCTCCCGAACTTCTTCTCTCTTGGCAACGCTTGCTCCCCCATCAAACCGAGTCCGGGCGATAATAGCAGAGGCGCTCGAAAACCGTCAACAGCAAAATCCACTTGAGCGCGCCCACCTGGGGGATACAATATAGAATTGCTCTTGTATTTGCCCAAGCGGGGTACGAAACTCATGCAGGAACTGGATTTCGAGCAGCCAATCGCCGAATTGGAGCGCAAGATCGAGGAGTTCCGCAAGTTCTCCGCCGAGCGCGGCGTTCCTCTTGACGAAGAGCTCCGGCGCCTCGAGGCCCGCCGCGAAGCTCTCGTGAAGGAGATCTTCTCCAAGCTCACCCCCTGGCAGCGCGTCCAGCTTGCCCGCCATCCCGACAGGCCCACTACCCTCGACTATGTCCGCTTGATGACCGAGGAATTCATCCAGCTTCACGGTGACAAGCATTACTCCGACGACCCTGCCATCATCACCGGATTCGCCACCATCGGCGGACAGAAGCTCCTGCTGGTCGGGCACGAGAAAGGAAAGACCACCAAGGCCCGTGTGCGCCACAACTTCGGCATGGCGCATCCGGAGGGGTTCCGTAAGGCCCTCGGCAAAATGAGGCTCGCCGAACGTCTTCATCTACCCGTCGTTACTCTCATCGACACTCCGGGCGCTTCCTGCGCCGTCGGCGCCGAAGAGCGCGGCGTCGCGCACGCCATCGCCGTCAACCTCATGGACATGTCCCGGCTTCGTACGCCCATTCTCTGTTTCGTGATAGGGGAGGGCGGCAGCGGCGGTGCTATAGGCATAGGACTCGGCGATAGGGTCTCAATATTCGAGAACGCATACTACTCCGTCATCACTCCCGAAGGTTGCTCCGCCATACTGTGGAAGAGCGCCGAACGCCACCGCGACGCCGCCAGCGCCCTCAAGCTGACCGCCGCCGACCTCCAGCGCCTCGGAATCGTTGATGAGGTCATCGTCGAGCCGATTGGAGGAGCCCACCGCCGTCCTGAAGGCGCTGCCCAGCTCCTCAAGGAGACAATACTCCGGCAGCTCTCCGAACTCCGACGTGTTCCCATCGACGAGCTCCTCGAGAATCGTTACCAGAAGTACCGGAGCATTGCATACTTCTCCGAGGACGGCGCATTAACCGCGCCTTGACAACAATAGGTGCGGATAGTATCCTCTAAGTTCACGCAATCCCATGACGGGGGTGCAACGTGGCGGCGGCAAAAAAAAGGGAATTATTCGAAGTATTCCAGCCTTCGGACCGAGAACCTCACAAGGAGGACGCCACACCCGCGCCCTCACCGCACCCCAAGCCCCCTCCTCCAGCCCCCACTACCTCATTCCCTCATAGAAAGACCCTCTGGGAAGAGGTGACCTCTAGCGCATCTGACCGGTTCACGTTCTCGCTTAGCAGGGGAGTGGTCCTGTTCGCCGCAATAGTCTTCGTCCTTCTTATCGCCATTGCCTATGCCTTGGGACAGCGGAGCGGGCGGCACAGCGCCGCCCCGGCAGGGGAGACCGTTATGGGTGACATTCTTCCTGCCGACCTTGCCGCCACACCTTCCCCCGTTGCCGCCAGTGAGGTCCTGCCCACGATATCCGCGATGGAGGCCGGCTACGTCGTGCAGCTGATCTCCTACGGTAAGAGAACGAAGTCAGGCATGGCTGATGATCTCATCAACGCACTTCGACAAGCGGGGATCCGGACTTTTACGACGGAATCTGAGACCGCAATAGGCGTTGGCGTCGGTGTCTACCCCACCCGCGAACAGGCAGAGGAAGCCAAGAAGTGGTTCTTGACCAACGAAGTTAGCGGGATTGGCCCGTTTCCAGATGCTCAGATACGGGAGTACAAGAAAGAAGAATAAGGAGGTACATTCCGAAATGTCGCTTCACAAGAGTCTCGTTTACCGATTATCAGGCACAGGAAAACGAAACGTGCTCTCTCGCAAGGAGCGCATCGATATCCTCATGGCTACGGATAAGCTGCCGCAAGGGGCTTCGGTCTTCGGCCTTCCAAAGGTTAAGCCCGAGTCGCGTCTCGTTCTCTTGAAGCGCAGACCCCGCGAGCGCTCTTCCGAATCGCAGGAGTAGTCTCGGCCTCTTGCCGCGTCACTCCCTTTTCCCAATCTCACAGAGGTGTGACGGTGTCTGGAAAAACCCCAAGAATAGCGCAGCGCATGTCTAGGATCGACGCTTCGGGTATCAGGAAGGTGTTCGATCTCGCACAGCATCTCGAAAACCCCGTCAACCTCAGCATCGGGCAGCCCCACTTCGACATTCCCGACGTCGTGAAGGATGCCGGCATCCAGGCTGCGCGCGAAGGATTCAACTCTTATACGCCCACACAGGGCATACCTGAGCTCCGCGACGCCATACGCGAGAATCTCTCAGCACGCGGCATCGAGGTCGAGGACGTGCTGGTGACATCCGGCTGCTCCGGGGCCTTGGTTCTCTCCATCTTCTCGTTGGTCAATCCCGACGACGAAGTCCTCATCCCCGATCCCTACTTCGTCATGTACAAGCACCTCGTAAACGTCATGGGCGGCAAGCCCGTATTCGTAGACACCTATCCCGACTTCCGCCTCACTGCCGACCGAATCAGGCCACATATCACCCCACGTTCTAAGCTTCTTGTAATAAACAGCCCCTGTAATCCCACCGGTGCTGTCTATTCGGAGGAGGATCTGAAAGACATCGCTTCGTTCGCCGACGAGCAAGGCCTCTTCGTTCTCTCCGACGAAGTCTACAGGAGCTTCTCTTACGACGGCCCCAGCCCCAGCATCGCTCCATTCACCGACAACGTTCTCGTCTGCGATGGCTTCTCGAAATCTCACGCGATGACCGGGTGGCGCATCGGCTTCGCCGGGGGCCCCTCCAGCGTGATACAGGAAATGGCCAAGCTCCAGCAATACAGCTTTGTCTGCGCGCCTTCCATCTCACAAAAGGCCGCCGTCGCCGCTCTCAAGAATCCCGAACCCGCCGACCACACCGCAGACTACAAACACAAGCGAGACCTGATCTACGACGGACTCAAAGACCGCTTCGACGTCGTGAAGCCCACCGGTGCCTTCTACATCTTCCCCAAGGTACCCGATGGATTCACCGACCAGGAATTCGTCGCCGCCGCCATCGAGCGCAACCTGCTCATTATCCCCGGGAGCGTATTCTCCGAGAAAAGCACCCACTTCCGGATCTCGTTCGCCGCGCCGGACGATGTGATCGAGAAGGGGATAGAGATCCTCAACTCCCTATGATCCCTCGGTTCGAAGGAACGCTCCTGGGACTTGCCGTCGGCGACGCTCTAGGCGGGCCGTTCGAGGGAGCTTCCCCGGCCGCCATAACCTGCGAAGACCTCGACCGCATTGCCCTCCACCCAATCACCAGCGACGATACCTCCATGACCGTCGCCTTGGCCGAAAGCCTCGTCAGTCTGAAAGTCTACGACGCTGATGACGTGGCCGAGCGATTCGCCCGTTGGGCTGCCGAAGATGGAAGGGGCATAGGTCGCTCCACTTATCACGCTCTCCGACTCATAGCGCGTGGCGTTCCTTGGCAGGAAGCGTCTCGCCGCGCTCATGGTTTCGCCTTCGGGCTTTCCGCCGGGAACGGCCCTCTCATGCGCTCCGCTCCTCTGGGCCTGCTGTTCTTCTCTGACCGAGACCAGCTCGTAGTCTCCACGCTAGAGTGTTCCAGAATAACTCATTGGGACGAGCGAGCAGGCTGGGGAGCCGCCGCACTCAACCTCATGATCGCCGCAATTCTCCACGGCGTTCGCGACAAGAGAGAGATCATCCTCGACGCCCCCGCTCCCCTCAGAAGGCTTTCCTCCGAGATCGACGCCGCCCTCACCAAACTCCCTTCCATGACATACGACCGCCTTCCGAACTCGGGCTTCGTTATCGATACTCTCGTTGCCGCCGCATGGTGCTTCCTCAATGGGACGACTTTCCCGGACGTCATCCGCAGCTCCGTCTCTCTTGGAGGTGACGCCGACACAATCTCCGCTGTTGCCGGGGCCCTCGCTGGTTGCTACTATACATCTTCCGAAATACCCGAGAATTGGCTCGCGGCACTTGACGAGGCCAACCGTCTGCGGGAGCTTGCAGAGGAACTCTATGAGATTTCTTCGGAAAGGAAGCCACAACCCTCCTGAACCCGCATCCGCCGAATACATCGAGGACCTCTGCCGGAAGTGTGGGCTTTGCTGCCATGCCAAGGTAATCGTCGGCGATGACGTCTTCGTTCTCAGCGAGCACTGTCCCTACCTCGACCCGGCAACCAATCTCTGCACCATCTACGAACACCGCCACGAACTCAACCCCCAGTGCCTGACAGTAGAGCAGGGGATAAGGTTTCGCGCCTTTCCGGCTGATTGTCCGTACGTGGCCGGCCTCGCCGATTACAGGCCCCCCAGAACGGATTGGACCTACAGCGACCTCGACCTCGCACGACAGCGCGAAGCGGAGAAAGACCAACCATGATCGGCCGCATTACTCTTGCCTTCCAGAGGATCGGCAGCCTGTTCGGCCTGCGTCCCAACAGGCCCCGAAAGAAAAAGCTTTCATCAAAGTCCTTGCCGCCGCGCAAGCCGCGCCGGAAAAAGGCCGGCAAGAAAGGTGATTAGCAAAGGAGGTAGCGCGTGGCTCATCTGCTAGGCATTGACGTTGGCACTTCCGGTACCAAGGCCCTCATCTGCGACGAAAAGGGCTCAATACTCGCCAGTGAGACCGTCGAACACCCCTCCTACCACCCAAAGCCTCTCTGGTCCGAGCAGCAGCCCGCCGACTGGTGGCAGAGCACCGTCGCTTCGATCAAGAAGGCCATCGCCAAAGCCGGAATCCCCGGCAAAGAAATCTCCGCCATGGGTCTCTCCGGACAGATGCACGGCGCCGTCTTCCTTGACAAGGACAGCAACGTTCTCCGCCCCGCAATTCTCTGGAACGACCAGCGCACCGCGGAAGAGTGCGACGAAATGACGGTACAAGTCGGCAAGGACCGGCTCTTGGCGATTACCTGCAATCCCGCGCTCACCGGATTCACGGCTCCCAAAATCCTCTGGGTGCGAAAGCATGAGCCCGAAATATACGACCGCACCGCCAAAATTCTTCTTCCCAAGGACTACATACGCTTCCGTCTCACCGGCGCTTTCGCCACAGAGGTCTCGGATGCATCCGGCATGCTTCTGCTCGACGTGCCCAACCGGCGCTGGGCTTCGGAAGTGCTCTCGGCTCTCCAGATAGACGAAGCCCTCCTGCCTGAGTGTTTCGAATCGCCCGAGGTCTCCGGCAAGCTCACCGATGCCGCCGCTCGCGAGACGGGTCTCGCTCCCGGGACGCCTGTGGTCGGAGGGGGCGGGGACCAGGCCGCAGGCGCTGTGGGCAACGGCATCGTCAAGCACGGAGTCATCTCGGCCACTCTCGGCACGTCAGGCGTCGTATTCGCCTTCTCCGATAATGTCGAGACCGACCCCCTGGGACGCGTCCACACGTTCTGTCATGCCGTCCCCGGCAAGTGGCACGTCATGGGAGTCATGCTCTCTGCGGGCGGCTCCTTCCAGTGGTACAGGAACAACCTCGCCGACGCCGAAAAAGAAGAAGCCCGCAAGCGCGGCATTGATCCCTATGAGATTCTCTGTGAAATCGCCGGAAAGGCCGAGCCAGGCTGCCAGGGCCTTCTCTTCCTTCCCTACCTCACCGGCGAGAGGACCCCTCACGCCGACCCCAATGCCCGCGCCGGATGGATGGGGCTTACCGCCTACCACTCCAAGCCGCACGTCATCCGCTCTCTTCTCGAAGGGGTGACCTACGGAATGCGCGACTCACTCGAGATCATCAAAGGCATGGGCGTCGCAATCGAGGAAATCCGCGTCTCCGGCGGCGGTGCTCGCAGCCCCTTCTGGAGGCAGATGCAGGCCGACATCTACAAGAACCCCGTATCCACCATCAACGCCAGCGAGGGTCCCGCCTTCGGCGTCGCGCTTCTCGGCGGCGTTGGCACCGGCGTCTTCTCTTCCGTCGAGGAGGCGTGCGAGGCCACAATCCAGGTGGTCTCGACAACCGACGTCGACCAGGCCCATTCCGCCGTCTACGACACCTACTACCCCATCTACCGCAGCCTCTACGTCGCCCTCAAAGGCGAATTTGGGAAGATCGCCCGAGTAGTCGGCTCCTGAATCTATTCAGCAAAAAGGGCCGCCAGCAATCGGCGGCCCTTTTCATCTTCTCTTCCCGATGCCCCTACGCTCCGTACTTCGCCAGACGCTTCCCGTTCGCCAGCATCAGGTACATCAAGTACTTCGACTCGATCATTCCCAGGCTCCCTCTCCGGCACGTGCGTTCGGCGAACTCCGTCACCTTGTCCTGCCTAGAGTATTCCGAGTGCAGCAGCGCCGGCACCGGATGCCAGCTATGGGCCTTGTACACCGCAGGCGTCGAATGGTCGCCTGTAACCGCGAGCACGTCAAGCCCGACCTCAAGCAACTCCGGCAGCGCTTTGTCCGCTTCCTCAATCTTCGCTACCTTCCGGTCGAAGTCCCCGTCCTCCCCGGCGCTGTCCGTAGGCTTTATGTGAACGAAGAAATAATCGTATTCATCCCTGGCTTCCGCCACCGCCCTGAATTCGTCCTCGAATGTCTCTCCCGCTTCGAGCAGTTCCATTCCCAGCAGCTTCGCTATCCCTCGGTACATGGGATACTGCGCGACCGCCGCGCACTTCAGCTTGTACACCTCCGACATCTGCGGCAGCTTAGGTTTGACCGAGAACCCCCTGAGCAGCAGCATGTTTGCGGATTTCTCTTCAGCCAGTACTTCCCTCGCCTGAGACAGGAAGCTCCTCGCTATCTCCGCCGTTCTCTTGCTCTCCGGCTCGTCCTCTGTTACCTCCGGTTCCAGAGGTCTCACCCCTGTCTCCTGCGGATCCGTGTCGCGAACTCTGTCCCCAAGACCTTCCCCCCGAAACACCACGACGGCCCGGTGCTCCTTCACTGGTCTCACAAATACCTCCACCCCCTCAATCCGGATTGCCTTCTCGAGCTTCTCACAAAGCGGCGCCGACTTCTCCGTCGCTATCCTTCCCGCTCGTCGATCCATCACCTTGCCTGTCTTATCCACCGTGCAGAAATTCGCTCGGGTGGCCACGTCCTTCTCCCCTTGGTGAAAGCCCGCGCCCGCGGCCTCCAGCGCCCCTCTTGGGATCTCATATTTCAGCGGATCGTATCCGAATAGCCCCAAATGCCCCGGCCCGCTCCCCGGTGTTACTCCGTGCATCACCGGAATCAGGAACCCCACCTCCGACTCCGACGCCAATTCGTCCAGGTTCGGCGTCCTGGCAGTTTCCAGCTCCGTCAAGGCGTCCTCTCCTCGCGGCAGCCCTCCCAGCCCGTCCAGCACCAGCAGGCACAGCTTGGTGTCGTTCTCTTCAGCCAGCTTCGATATCAGATCAAGAGGCATTCACTCTCTCCTTCACAGCTCCGTAAACGGCTCCACATCGACTTCGCTCACGAGAAAACGGACCTCGGGTATCTTCTTCTCCAACTCCTCCGCCAGCCACCTTACCACCGGAAGCTCCGACGCCGCATGCCCCGCGTCTATCAGTGCAACTCCTTCGGCGGCCGCTTCTCTCCCTGTATGATACTTAACGTCGCCGGTCACGTAGGCTTCGGCGCCTTGTTTGACCGCATCCTTCAAAAGGTCCCCGCCTCCTCCCGAGCACACCGCCACCTTCTCCACCGCTGCGCCCAGGTCCCCCGTAACTCTCACGCTGTCCAGTCCCAGGAGTTTCTTCACCCGCCTCACCAGGTCGGAAACTCTCATAGGCTTCGGCAGAACTCCAATCCTCCCAAGGCCGGCTTCATAATTCGATGAACTCAGCGGGTAGACATCGTAAGCCGGTGTTTCATATGGGTGTGATTCAAGCAGCGCCCTCACCACTTCCGGCAGCCTCCAACCCGGAGCCACGACCTCCAGCCGCCACTCGACCACGTCTTCCAATCTCCCTTTCCGGCCGACCGCCGGATCGGACCCTTCCGTTCCGAAGAACGTCCCTCTTCCCTTGGACCTGAAGCTGCAGTCGCGGTACTCCCCGATTACTCCTGCGCCCGCATTACACATAGCCGTTCTCACGGTTTCGACGTCTTCTTCGGGAACGAACGTAACTAGCTTCGCCTCCGCCTTTCCCTCCGCTGCCCGTAGCGGGCGACGCTGGATCAGCCCCAATCCCTCCGCCAGCAGATCGCTTGCCCCTCCACACGCCGAATCGGCATTCGTGTGCGCGGCGTACACGGCGATCTGCTTGCTTAGCGCGCTCATGATCGTGCACCCCGGCTCGCGAGCCGCCGTGACGCTCTTCAGCGTCCCGAAGATTAGAGGATGGTGCGAAATCACCAGCCCCGCTCCCGCCTCCTTCGCCTCTTCCAGCACATTCATGTCCACATTCAGCGCCGCCAGCGCCGCATCCACTTCCCAGTCGGCGTCGCCGACCTGGAGCCCTACGTTGTCCCACTCCTCCGCAAGCTCAACAGGCACGAACGACTCCAGCACCTCGATTATCTCTCCCACTCTCACTCCCATCTGTCCTCCTCCCTGTATACGTAGTGTTCTATCTTCGACCGCAGCCGGCGCGTCAGCACACCGCGCAGCCATCGCCGTCCCGGCGGGACGAGGAGAAAAAAGCCCACCGAATCAGTGAGCAATCCTGGAGTAACAAGCAACAAGCCTGCCGAGAATACCAGCACGCCGTCCAGAATGCTTTGCGCCGGCATTCTTCCCGCCAGGAGGTCATCTCGGATCCCGCTCAACGCCCGCGACCCCTGGCTCGCCGCCAGCGCCGAACCCAGCACCCCCGTCAGCACAACCACCCCCAAAGTCGCTGGCACTCCCAGGTACTGCCCGACCTTTATCAATATCCCCAGCTCTACGAGGGGCACCGTGATGAAGCACAACATCAATACCAGCAGGATCGAGGGCTTCCGCATCCGCCTTGCCATCACCCGCACCTCAGTGCTCTCCGGATTCCCTAGGTTCCAACCTGCTCCACACGGCCACCCCCAGCAACGCTCCAGCCGCATTCGCCGCAGCATCCAACTCTTCCACCGACCTCCAATAGACTGCCGCCTGGAGCCTCTCCGTCATCACGCCGTATCCCAATACGACCGCTATAGCGCATGCCGCCACCAGCCGTCTCGAAAGGCTGGGTCCCGACAGCCACAGCGTCCGGGCCACGAGCACACCTAGCACCATGTACGCCACCCCGTGATACAATTTGTCCAGCTGCCATTGCGAAGCAGGAACCATGCGCATCGGCACGTGCACAATTGCCAGCCACATGAGCAGGCTCGCGTAAGCTATCGTCGCCAGCCACAGCACATTAACCGTCGTCGTTCTTGCCTTCATCCTCTCGGAATCCGAACTCCTTCAGCCATCCGTCCACCTCTTCTTCTCCGAGGTCGCTCGGCTTCTCCGCCGTATCCTCATCACTCCCACGGATTGCACGCTTCACCTCTCCCAGAAAACTCCTAGGTCCCTGGCAACTCCCTCCCAGCCGCTTGACTTCCTCCCGTAGCTCCCTATCGCTCGTCACAACCCGAACCGTCCCCGCTGCCCCTGATGTCCTAACAGTCTCGGTGATGAACTCATCTGCGTCGGGGGTAAACGCGAGCCTCATCGTGCCCCCAATCGCTTCTTCACTCAAATCCCGTCCCCGCCCGTCGAACACCAGCGTAATCCTGCCGCCGGTAACGCGCGAGTACCTCATCAGCTTTCCCGCCAGCAGCTTCCTACCCGTCTCCAGATCCCGCTGGATGCTCTTACTGTGAAACTCGGGCATGGCATAAAGCACGTTGTAACCGTCAACCAACGTGTGCATTAGCCATCGCCCGGCGTCCACTCCCCGCCGAATTCACCGGACTCCTCCTCTTCTTCCTCACCTTCTTCCTCTTCCACATCATCCCCTTCGTCCTCCCCCTCTTCCTCTTCTTCCCCTTCGTCTCCGCCTTCCTCATCGCTCCATACCGCGGCCAGGAAGTTGTCTAGCTGCCCGGAATCCACGAACAGCCGCACGGCTTGGTGTGTGGTCTCGTAATCCCACCCGTATATCAGCACGTGCCTTTGAGTATCCCCCCGATCCATGTGAATGAACATCGCCTGTTCCACCGTTATCACCAAAGGCAAATCCCGATACAGCATCTGCGCCAGTATGTTGACCTTCGGCCCTCCCACCACAATGCTCGCGCAGCCCTGGAGCTTGTCGCTGAATAGATACAGGAGATCCGAAACCACAATCCCGCGCATGGCCTCCCCGTCACCCCGCTTGTCTATCTCCGTCTTCAGGAAATATGCGAGCGGCCTGTCCCTGTCCTCCGCTACGATGTTGCTGCCCGTCACCAGGATGATCGTTCTCCGCGGGTCAACTCTATCCATGTCTCGTTCCGGTCGCTTCTAGAAGTGAACTTTGCCTATCTTCAACTTCAGCGCGCGCTTCACATCCGCCATCAGAACCGCCGCAGCTATAGAGTACAGTTTACTCTCTGCGCTGTCCGCGCGCGAGGTGAGTACGATTGGTGCCTTGCCTCCCACCACCACTCCGGCCAGCTTCGCCCCCCCTCCGGCTAGGTAAACGTAGGATTTCGCCAGTATGTTTCCCGCCTCGATGTTCGGCACCAGAAGTATGTCCGCCAGCCCCGCAACGTCCCCGCCTATCTTCTTATGCTTCGCCGCCCACACCGATAGCGCGTTATCCAGCGCAAAGGGCCCGTCAACCTTGCACCTCAGCGAAAGCTGGCCCCTCTGACCCATCTTCGCCAAACACGTCGCATCCACTGTCGCGGGCATCTTCGGGTTAAGCAGTTCAACCGCAGCCAGAACTGCCACCTTCGGCTCTTCCAGACCGAAAATGTGCGCGAGGTGTATCGCGTTGAGCATGATCTCCGACTTCTGAACCAGGTCCGGCGCGATGTTCATTGCCCCGTCCGTTATGAACAGCAGCTTATCCATGTCAGGCACGTCCAGAATGAACACGTGGCTCATCACCACACCCGCCCTCAGCCCCACTTCCTTATCCAAAGCCGCCCGCAGAAAATCGTCCGTGTGCAGGTATCCCTTCATGAAAATGTGCGCCCCGCCCGATGACACTATCTCCGCCGCTTTCCTCGCTGCGTGCAGCTCCTCCGGTTCGTCTATTACTTCCCTCTCGTTCACCTCCAAACCTTTCTCCTCTGCAATCCGCAGGATCTCCCGCTTGTCGCCCACCAGCACCGCCTCGGCTACCCCCTGCTTTTTCGCCTCCGCAACCGCTTCTAGCACGATCGCATCGTGCGCCACGGCGACCGCCACCCTTTTCGTTGGGTATTGCTGAATCGCCTCCATCATCTCCGCGAAGTTCTTCATCTCTCCCTCCATGGCCTCTAACCGAGCGTCTTCAGCAACACACTCGCAAGCCCCAGGTAAATGAGCAGTCCCAGGGCATCGTTTGACGTAGTTATCAGTGGCCCCGACGCTATCGCCGGATCCTTTCCCAACTTCTTGAGTGCTATCGGAACGACTACTCCCAGCGTTGCCGCCGCCGTAATCGCGCAGAACATCGCTGACCCTATCGCCACCCCGATTATCATCTGACCTGACCACAGCCGCGCTACAATCCCGATCGCAGCCCCGCATGTGACCGCTATTATTCCTCCCACACGTATCTCCCGCAGCACCGTCGGAAGGAGATGGTGTCTCTCCAGCCTGCCTGTTGCCAGCCCTCTCACCGTGATCGTCGAGCTCTGCAGCCCGGTGTTCCCTCCCGTGGCAGTGATCACCGGTATGAATATCGTAAGCGCGAAAAAGTCCTCCAGTGCCAGCCGAAACCAGTGGATGATGGCCGCCGCCCCCAGCGAACCCAGCAGGCATATCAGCAGCCATTGCAGCCTTATCTTAGCCACCACGAACACAGACCGCTGTGAAAGCTCCTCGTCGTCTGACCCGGCCATCTTATATGCATCCTCGGTTGCCTCCTCTTCGATGACCTCCACCACGTCGTCCTCCGTAATTCGCCCCAGCAGCCGTCCCTCATCGTCCACAACCGGCGCCACCGTAAGGTTGTATTCTCTGAACGTTCGTGCAATCTCCTCCTGGTCTGCGTGTTCTCTGATCGACAGCACGTCGGGATCGACCAATGTCCCCACACGGCTCGAAGGTTCAGCCGCTATCAATCTTCCCAGCGGGACAGATCCCACCAGCCTGCGATGAGCATCCACAACATGTATGAAGAAAATACTCTCCGGCTCCTCCAGCTTTCGCAGCGATTCCGCCGCCTCCCTCGCTGTCATTTCCTCCCTCACCGCCACCAGCTCCGGCGTCATCAGACCGCCACCCGTCTCCTCCGGATATTCCAGCAGCGCCCTTACCTCTGCCGATTCCTCCTCCGGCATCCTATTGAGCACCCGCCGTCTCTTCTCCTCAGATAACTCCGACACCACGTCCGCCGCGTCGTCCGGCGGCAGTTCCTCCACTATCCCCGCGATCCTCTCCGCCCGCAGCGCTCCTATCAGCTCCGCCCTGGTCAGTTCATTCGCCTCCACCAAAACCTCGCCCGCCTGCTCGTCACTCAGCGCCGTCAGCACCGCCTTCCTGGGCTCTATCTCCAGGCGTTCCAGTGCCCTGGCGATATCAGCCGCCTTCTCGTGAGAAAGCAGATCCTTGAGCTTCCCCTCGCGAGTTCCGCTCTCGACGACACTTACCAGCTCGTCGCTCCGCGGGACTGTCTCTTCGTGCCGGTTCTCTTGCATAAGCCTGCTCCACCAGCGATGCCGAATTCTATTTCTTTGCGCTTTCAGGGGTCAAGGGTTGATTCTCCTCCGCACATTCACAGTTTGCAGTAGAATAGCATCTACTCTCTCGCCACGCACATGAATTCAGGTTCTCGGCTGGATAATAGCATGATCTCAAGACTCCTGGTACTTCGCCCGGGAGGCATGGGCGACCTCCTGCTGACGCTTCCCGCCCTAGACCTTCTTTGCAAGGCGCACGCCAACGCAGAAATCCAACTCGTCGCCCATCCTTCCTACGTCGTCCTCGCGTCTCGCGCCGGCTTCATCTCCACCGTTCGGAGCTACGACGATGCCTTCTTCACCCCGCTTTTCTCCGACTGCGTTGCGCTCCCTTCGGACCTTGCCGACTACCTCTCCCGGTTCGACGCGGCCCTATGCTACATCGACGACCCCCGCGACACCGTGGGCTGCGGGCTATCCTCCGCCGGCGTCGAAAAGGCCGTGTTCTTCGACCCCGCACCTCCTCCCGGCGGCCACATCTCTCAGCATCTTGCAGATGCACTTCAACCTCTCGGTGTCGTAGGGGAGATCCGTTGCGTGCGCCTTACCCCCACGCCCCCGAGCCTTTCGCGCGCGTCCCTTTTCCTTGAAGAGTCCTTTGGCGACCCGCAGATGCCCTTTGTCGCCGTCCACCCCGGCGCGGGCAGTGGGGCGAAGAAGTGGCCCGCGGAACGGTTCGCCGACGTAGCCCGAGCCCTCGTCCGCGAACGCGGCTTGGCCGCGATCTTCATTACCGGCCCAGCCGAGGCCGACGCACCTCGCGAGTTCAAGGGCTTGGCCTCAGATATCCCCGCAGCCGTTGTCACCAACCCCGGCGTTGACACTCTCGCCGCGCTGATCTCCCTCGCGTCCGTCTACCTCGGCAATGACTCGGGCCCCACACACCTGGCCGCCGCCTTGGGCGTCCCCGTCATCGCTCTCTTCGGCCCTACCGATCCCTCCGTGTGGAGGCCACTCGGAAACAACGTGCGGGTTCTGCAAAGCCCGAGCGACTGTTCGCCGTGTGACCGGCAGACACGGACACAATGCGGGCGCAACATTTGCATGGAAGAAATCGCCCTCGACTCAGTCCTTGCCGTTGCCCGTTCGTGCCTCTGAAAGCGAGAAGGGGAGGGGAGCCGGATCTGCCTACCCGCTTCGCAGCTCAGCCTGGAACTTCTTCTTCAGCGCGGTCAGAATCCTCTCTTCGGCGGTCTCCGCTTCCTTCCGCGACAGCGTGCGATCATCCGCCCTGTAGACTACCGTGAAGGCAATGCTCTTCTTCCCCTTCGGCAGTTCCTCTCCCTGATAAACGTCGAAGAAACTCACCTCTCGCACTATATCGCCCGAGGCCCTTTCTGCTTCCTCCCTGAGCTCCTCCCACGTCACGTCTTCCGAGATCACCACCGCCAAGTCCCTCTTCATCGACGGGAACATCGGCAGCGGTTCAAATACTGGCTTGTCTGCTGCGCTTCCCCAAACCTTCTCCGCATCCAGCTCGCACAAGTGCGGTGCTCTCTTCAGACCAAAACGCTCCGCCAGCCCTGATGCCATCTTCCCAATGTGACCAATCGTCTCTCCACACAACGCTATCCGCCCGCCCACGCCTTCGTCGAGGAAGCTCGCTTCCTCCTGCTCCACCTTTAGCCGCTCCTGCACGCCCAGCCCCTCCAGGAGCTCCTCAACAGCGCCCTTGAGCTCGACGTAGCTGCCGTCATCCACCAGCGCGATCATTCTCCTCTCTTCTGGCTGTTTCCCTCTCGGTCCGGGCAGGAAAGCTCTCCCGATCTCGAACAGCCTGCATTCCCCTGCGCCGTGGTCCTGATTGAGTTCCCGGATTGGAAGCAAAGATGCCAGAACTGATTTCCTCAGCGCCCCTTCGCCCGTCCGCACGGGGTTCCTAACCTTCAGCGGCTTGCCGTCCGACCATTGCGAGAACACCTCCGCCAGGTCTTCCGGCACCAGGCTCACGGTATTCGCCTCGTAGTACCCCATCGCCACAAGTAGGTCGCGCGTGCGCCGTTCCATTCTCAACCAGCGCGGAATGTTGGCCAACCTAACCGATGCCTTTGGCTCCGTCGGCACTCTGTCGTACCCGTAAACTCGCGCCACCTCTTCAATCAGGTCCGCCTCCCCTTCGATGTCTCCCCGCCACGAGGGTGCCCGCACCCGCACCTTCTCGTTGCTGCTCTCGAGTACCTCAAACCCCAGCCTCCGCAATATCCCCTCCGCCTCTTCCATCGGAACGTCCATCCCGAGCAGCAGGTTCAGCCGCGCGTGACGCAGGTCCGCCTCCCGAGCTTCGTCTCGCCGCACGTCCACCACCGCGACGCCCTTCGCGATCTCGCCTCCAGCTACCTCGCGGATTAACCTAGCCGCTCGCCGCGAAGACGCGTCCACCCCCTTCGGGTCGATCCTTCTCTCAAATCTGTATGATGCTTCCGACTCCATGCCCAGCCATCGGGATGTCCTCCGTATGCTCAGCGGATCGAAATGCGCGCTCTCCAAAAGCACGACCTTCGTCCCTGTCCCCACCTCCGTATCCAGGCCTCCCATCACTCCCGCCACTGCCACCGGGTTCTTCCCGTCCGCGATCACCAGCATGTCACTGTCCAGCTCTCTCTCGACATGATCTATGGTGATGAGCTTCTCCCCCTTCTTCGCCCGCCGCACGACTATCCGTCCCTCTTCCAGCGTATCGTAGTCGAATGCGTGCAGCGGCTGTCCCATTTCCATCATTACGTAGTTCGTCACGTCCGCCACGTTGTTCACGGGAGCAACCCCGACTGCCACCAGTCTCTTCGTCAGCCACTCGGGGGACGGTCCCACCTCAACGCCCGAGATGATTCTCCCTGTGTAGCACGGGCAAAGGTCCCTGTGGACAATCTCGACGCTCGTCCACTCGCTCACGTCCTTCCCCGCACCTTCACCCCCCAGTTCCGGCAACGTAAGCTCCAGCTTCAGCAGTGCCGCAATGTCCCTCGCAATTCCCACGTGGTAGAGAGTATCCGGCCTGCTGTAGAGCGTCTCGATCTCATAGCAGACGTCGTCCCCAACCTTCTCCATCGACTCGACCATGTTCCCGAGATCCGTGAGCTTCACAGCCAGCTCCTCTGGACTTAGGTCGAAATTGCAGTATTCCTTTAGCCACTTGTAGCTAGCCTTCAACCGTCCGCTCCCTACTTCCAGAACTGACGAAGGAACCTTACGTCGTTCTCAGTCAGCAGCCTGATGTCGTTTATCCCGTACTTCCTCATCGCTAGCCGTTCAACGCCCACACCGAACGCCCAGCCGGTGAATTCCTCGTAATCGTACCCCACTACCTTGAATACGTTGGGGTGAACCATCCCACACCCCAGAAGCTCCAGCCAGCCCGTCCCCCCGCACACGTCGCATTTTTTGCCCGCGCAGAACGTACACCCAATGTCCATCTGCGCGCTCGGCTCGGTGAAAGGGAAATACGACGGCACGAACCGCGTCTTCACGTCTTCCCCGAACATCCCCTTTGCGAAAAGCTCCAGCACCCCCTTCAGATCCGCGAACGACACGCCTCGCTCCACCATCAGTCCTTCGATCTGCGTGAACATGTAATGGTGCGTCGAGTCGACCGTATCCGGCCTGTATACCCTCCCCGGGCTCACCAATCTCACCGGGGGCTTTCTCTTCTCCATCGCCCGTATCTGCACCGGGGATGTCTGTGTCCGGAGAAGCAGATCGTCGGATATGTAGAAGTTGTCCCGGGGCTCCCGCGCTGGGTGCTCTTTCGGTATGTTCAGCCCTTCGAAGTTGTAGAACTCGATCTCAACTTCCGGGCCTTCCACCACCTCGAACCCTAGCCCCTGGAAGATCTCGATCATCTCTTCCTGGACCATCGTGATCGGGTGGTATCGGCCTCTCTCGGGGCGCTTCCCCGGAATCGTCAGGTCCAACCTTTCCCGGGGCGTCGCCTTTCCTCCCTTGACGCGTTCCTCTGCCTCATTGAGTGCTTTGGAAAATGCGCCCTTCAACTCGTTCAAGGCCTTGCCCGTCTCGGCCCTGAGTTCCGGCTCCACCGTCCCCAGCTTCGAGAACTGCGCCGATACGAGCCCCTTCCTGCCCATATACTTGATCCGTGCGGCCTCGACCTCCTCGGCGCTCTGTGCCGCCCGGAACTCCTTCAGTCCCTCTTCCCGGATCTTCGCCAGTTCGCCCTTGACCGTCATGCTTCCGCCGATGCCGTCTTTACCTCGAGTTGCTCTCTCGCCATCTCAGCTATTCGGGCGAAGGCCTCCTCGTCCGCCACTGCCAGCTCCGAAAGCATCTTCCTGTTAAGCTCCACCCCCGCCAGGGTCAGTCCCGCCATCAGCTTCGAATAACTCAGGCCGTTCGCTTGCGCGGCGGCCGATATCCTCACTACCCACAGTCTCCTGAATTCCCGCTTCCGCTGCTTCCTTCCCTTGTACGCGTTCGCCATGGCCCGCTGCACCGTAGCCTTCGCCACCTTGAACATCCGGTGCCTTCCGCCCCAGTAACCCTTCGCCAGCTTCATTATCTTCTTGTGACGCCTTCTTCTAGTCGCGCCACTGATCACTCTTGCCATTTTCCTTATGCCTCCCGAAATAAGATAAAGGCAGAATCCCGCCTTATGGTTAGCACCGGAGCAAACACCGCCCGCCGGTATTCTACCCGGAAGCAAAACGTCTGATGGTTCTTGCCTTCCTCCCCACTACCTCTGTCTTCTGGGTCAGATGTCTCCTTCTCTTTCCCGTCTTCGAAGACATAAGGTGGCTCGCGCCTCCCTTTCGGCGCATCACTTTCCCCGTGCCCGTAATGCGGAACCTCTTCCCCGTTGATGAATGGCTCTTCTGCTTCGGCATCTTTGTTCCCTACTTGGCTTCGCTCTCTCCAGGTTGCGGCTTCGCCGCTGGCTTCTTCGCTTTCCCCTTCGGCGTCAGCAGCGCAGTCATCACTTGCCTATCCCTCGACGGCGCCCGCTCCAGACTTGTCACGTCCTCCAGTTCTGCGACTATCCGGTTGATGATTTCCACCCCAAGCTCCGGGTGCTTCGCTTCCCGACCCTTGAACAGCACGTTTATCTGGACCTTGTCCCCCTTCTCCAGGAAGCGCCTGGCATTCTTTATCTTGAACGACAGATCGTGCTCGTCGATCTTCGGGAATACCCGAATCGCCTTCACCTCTGCCGTCTTGTGCTTGCCATGACGTTGCCTCTTGCTCAACTGGTACTTAAACTTGCCGAAATCCATTATCTTGCATACGGGAGGAGTGCTGTTTGGCGACACCTCCACCAGGTCCAGCCCGGCTTCGGTCGCCAGCCTCTGTGCCTCCTCGGTAGGAACTACCCCTATCTGCTCCCCGTCCTGATCTATCAGGCGCACTTCCCGCTCCCGTATTCGCTCGTTCACCCGTAGACTCCCTCTCGGTGAAATCTAAACACCACCTCCTCTAAGAATCGCCTGCGGCCTTAGTCGAAACCAATTGCTTTGCCTTCTCAATGAATTCACCCAGCTTGCTCGTGCCCAGGTCCCCCTTCACTCTATCCCGCACAGCCACCGTACCCTCCTTCGCCTCCCTGTCCCCCAGCACCAGCATGAACGGGATCTTCTGCAGCGTTGCGTCTCTTATTTTCGCCCCGACTCGCGCGTTTCTCAAGTCCAATTCTGCCCTCAATCCCGCTTCACTCAGTTTCTTGCCCACATCCCGGGCGTACCCCTCATGGTCTTCCTTGACCGAAATCACCGCCGCTTGCACCGGCGACAGCCACATCGGCAGCGCCCCTGCGTAGTGCTCTATGAGAACCCCCATGAACCTCTCGAAGCTCCCCAGCACCGCTCTATGTATCATCACCGGCCTGTGGTGCCTGTCGTCCGCACCCACGTAGCTCAACTCAAATCGCTCCGGCATCGCGAAATCACACTGGATCGTTCCGCACTGCCACTCTCGATCCAGGCAGTCTTTCAGGAAAAAGTCTATCTTCGGACCGTAAAACGCCCCCTCGCCCGGAGCCACCTCATATTCCAGCTCCATCTCCTCCAGCGCCTCCCTCAGAGCCGTCTCCGCCATCTCCCACATCTCTTCCGAACCGATCGAGTGATCCGGCCTCGTGGATAGCTTCAGATCGCAATTCTCGAAGCCGAACGTACGGTACATCTTCAGCGTCAGTTCTATCACTCCCTCAATCTCGTCCTTCGCCTGCTCCGGAAGGCAGAATATGTGCGCGTCGTCCTGCGTGAACGCACAAACCCGGAATAGCCCTGCCCGCACCCCCGACAGTTCCCTGCGGTGCACCAGCCCCAACTCCGCCGCACGCAGCGGAAACTCCCTGTACGAATGCTGGCGGCTCTTGTATATCAGCAGACCGCCCGGGCAGTTCATTGGCTTGACCGCAAACTCCCTTTCCTCCACGTCCACGAAATACATGTTCTCCCTGTAGTGGTCCCAATGCCCGCTCTGGTGCCACAGGCTCCGGTCCAGAATAAGCGGCGTGTTGACCTCCTCGTACCCCGCCTCCCTGTGCACCTCCCGCCAGTGATCCACGATCGTTCTGTAAAGGGTCCACCCTTTGGGATGCCAGAATGCAAACCCGGGCGCATCATCATGAAAACTGAAGAGATCCAGCGCCGTCCCCAGCTTCCTGTGATCCCTCTTCGCCGCCTCCTCCAGCTTCCTTAAGTGCTCGTCCAGTTCTTCCTTCGTCGGGAACGCCGTCCCGTACACCCTCTGCAGCATCTTATTGCTCGAATCGCCCTTCCAATACGCCCCGGCCACGTGCGTCAGCTTGAACGCCCCGATGTCCCTCGACGTGGCAACATGCGGGCCCACGCAGACATCCACAAAACCACCAAGCTCGTACACCGACACCTTCTCGCCCTCGATGTCTCCCAACAGCTCCAGCTTGTAATCCTGCCCCTCCTTCGTCATCGCCCGCACAACCTCTTCCCTCGGAAGCTCCATTCGCTCGAACTCCAGCCCCTCTTCCACGATCTTCCTCATCTCTTCCTCGATCTTCCCCAGGTCTTCCTCCTTCAGCGGCTCTGCCAGATCGAAATCGTAGTAGAACCCGTCCTCTATCGCCGGCCCGAACGCGAACTTCACCCGCGGGTACAGCCTCTTCACCGCAGCCGCCATGACGTGCGACGCGCTGTGCCTCATCCTATCCAGGTCGTCCCGACCCTCTTCGTCCATCTGTCCTCTTCCGTCCAATGAAAAAAGCAGCGGCGTCCGCCATCCGCCTAGGCGGACCCGCTGGCTTTCCTACGCTGTCATCTGGCTTCTCTTATGCAGCTAGACCCCACCTCATATCACTAAAATCGTGGGCGATAGGGGACTTGAACCTCTGACCTCCTGCGTGTCGAGCAGGCGCTCTAGCCAACTGAGCTAATCGCCCTTGCTTGACATCCTGAATTCTAACATCCACGGTATTCGTGTCAAGGGCGCGTTTTCCGGCGCTCCCTCTCTCTCATGCCACGCAAAACGGCCCCGCCACTTTCAATATCGCCCATCTCTCCTCTCGGCCTTGACCTACTTCGCCCCTCTGTGCTATACGATCTAGCTTGCATGCAGATCCTTTTATGAGGGAGCCGCTTATCGCGACTCAGAACGAACCCGAAAGCCTTCTCGGTCAAGTGGTCCGCGAATCTCGCGGCCACTTCTACGTCCGTGCCGGCGACGAGACCTATATCTGTCCCGTCCGCAGCAAGCTCCGCAAGCAGCTCATATACCCCGAAAGCGACTCCGGACTTCGCGGAGCCACCTCTGTCCGCAGCATCCGCGACCTCAATCCCATCGCCGTCGGTGACGTGGTCAGGATTACGCTAGGGGAGGGCGGCAAAGGAGCCATCGACGAGCGTCTACCCCGCAAGACCGTCCTCGCTCGGCGGGCCTCCGGGCAGAGGCCCATTCGACAGGTGATCGTCGCCAACGCCGACCAGCTCCTCACTGTCTTCGCCGTTGTCCAACCCGACTTCGAGCCGAAACTTGCCGACCGTCTTCTCACATCGGCCGAGCATGCCGACCTTCCCGCCGTGATCTGCATAAACAAGATCGACCTCGTTGCCGAATCCGATTTCCGCCGCATCGGCGATGTCTACGAGAACGTCGGCTATCCCGTTGTCTACACCAGCGCCCTACGCGACACTGGCATCGACGGCTTCCGCTCGGCCCTCCTGGGCAAGCTCACGGTTCTCGCCGGCCCTTCCGGCGCTGGCAAGTCCAGCCTTCTCAACCGGATTCAGCCCGGCCTCGGCCTTAAGATCAAAGAGGTCTCCACCGTCACCGGCGAGGGAACCCACGCCACCACCGCAAGCCAGATCTTCGACCTCGACATGGGCGGCAGCGTCGTCGACACCCCTGGCATACGCTACCTCGACACCTGGGAGATCCCCCTGGACGAGCTTCCCGAACTCTTCCCCGAAATGCACCCGTACATCGGACAGTGCCGCTTCACCTCTTGCGCTCACGTCGAAGAGCCCGGCTGCGCCGTCCGCCAGGCCGCTGAAGAAGGCGCCATCGCATCGTTCCGCTACGAGAGCTACCGCGAACTCAGCATCGAGCTCCGTGACGCCGAAAAGCGGGCCCGCCATTCTTCCAGCTCCTGAAGCCTCCCTTGAATAATCCCCCTCCCGCTGAAACAATCTCCTCCGGGCCCTGTTTACTATTGTGGACAACCCGGAATAGGCGGAGCATTCGCTTGGACGACATCTCCGACGACGAGCTTTACTCGATGTATGCCGATGGCGACGTCGAAGCCTTCGACACGCTCTTCGACCGCCACCGCAACTCCGTCTTCAACTTCGCCTGCACCATGCTCAAAGACTTCACGAAAGCCGAGGACGTGATGCAAGAGACGTTTCTCTCAGTCGCGCGCGCCGCTAAGAGCTACGAGCCCCGGGGGCGCTTCCGAACCTGGATGATGAAAATCGTTCGGAACAGCTGCCTGAATCGCATCGAGTCCGAGCGTCGCCGCCGCGCGGCCATCGCAGAAAGCTCTCTAGAATTCATCACTCCTTCCTCTCCCGAACCCCCGTCGCTCGAACGCATCGAGACCGATGAGCGCGTTGCCGTCATCTGCCGGGCCATCTCCAACCTCCCCGAGCGCCAGCGCGAGGCCATCGCTCTCTACGCCTTCGAGCAGATGCAGTACAAGGAGATCGCCCAGGTGCTCGACATGCCAATAAATACCGTCAAGACCCTCATCCATCGCGCGCGGGCGTCTCTCGCCTGCTCGCTCGACCCGCCCAGGCGGGCCTTAGGAGAGAACCTATGAGCTGCAACCTCACCTACGAAGAGCTTGCCGAATTTGCGGCCGGCGACGTTGACGAGAGCCGCGCTCACGTCATCGAACGGCACGTGGTCGAGTGCGAAGCCTGCCGGCACCGCCTTGGAGTACTTTCCCAGCTTGATTCGGCCCTCAGGCAGCTCCCTCGCTCCGAACCCTCCGCCGCGGCACTCCTCAAAGTGCGGCGCATCCTCTCGGCGGAGCTTCGCACATCCCGAACACCTGAAATCATGACCCTCGACGACGTCGCCCGCTTTCTCCGCATCGACGATGATGCCCTCGGCGAAATCGTGGAAGACCTTCCCGCCTTCGAAATCGGTGGAGAGATCCGCGTCCGCCGCACTAGGCTCATCGAGTGGGTCGAACAGCGCGAGCTTGCATACATGAAAGCTACCACGCAATCCGGTGTGTCCAGAATCCTCTCTCGCGTTCTTGCGCAAGGGACCTCATAGCAAGTGCTTATCAGTGCAATTCAATTAGGAGGAAGAACCGATGAGCAAAACGAAACAACCTGACGAAAGTGCCGGTTTCTTTGACACTCTTCTCGACAAGGCAATCACCGTCCGCGCCAGCGACATTCACATCGACCCGCTTGAAGACCGCCGTGCCCGAATCCGCATCCGCGTTGACGGCGTCCTCCAGGACGTGGAGCCTCCACCTGAGGGAATGTGCCTCCCCGTGGTGGACCGTGTGAAGGCAATGGCCGACCTCGACCTCGACGATGCTTCCAGGCGCATCCCGCAGGTCGGACGGATCATGGTGAAATCCCATGACGCCAAATACGACCTACGCGTCAGCACTCTCCCCACCGTCTATGGAGAGCGAGTCGTCATCCGCATTCTCTCGCGCGTGGCTCCCGTTCTCGACCTGGCCAAAATCGTCTCGCCCGATGATATCGAGACCGTCCGCTCCTTCTGCCATCTTCCCAACGGCATCGTGGTCTGCGCCGGCCCGACCGGTTCCGGAAAGACCACACTTCTCTACGCCATGATCAGCGAGATCGACGCCGACAAATGCGGCGTTTTCTCCATAGAGGACCCCGTCGAGTACACCCTAAACGGTGTTGCCCAGGTCGCGGTGAACGCCCGCCAGGGCCTCACGTTCCCCCGTCTATTGCGATCGGTCCTTCGCCAGGATCCCGATGTCGTCATGGTCGGCGAAGTCCGCGACGCCGAGACGCTTCAGGTCGTTGCGCAGACGGCGCTGACCGGCCATCTCGTCTTCACCACGCTCCACACCGCCACTGCCCCCGGAACCATACGGCGCATGCTCGATATCGGCCTCGAACCCTTCCTCGTCAATTCCTCCCTCGCCGGCGTTGTTGCCCAGCGCCTCGTTCGCAAGCTCTGCGACGAGTGCAAGAAGGAAGCCACGCCGGATATCGCCCTGCTGCCGAAGGACGCCGCAGACTTCGTCCGGAAATCCGAGGGCGCAACCTTCTACACAGCCCAGGGCTGTGACCAATGCAGGAAAACGGGCTACTACGGCCGCATGGCGACACACGAAATTCTCACCATGGACGACCGGATTCGCAAAGCCGTTCTCGATTCCGCGGATGTCGGGGGCCTTCGCACCGCCGCGCTTGCTGCCGGTATGAAGCCCTTGCTCGTCAGCGGCCTCCAAAGAGCTGCCGCAGGTCTCACCTCAATAGAGGAGGTCCTCCGCGTCGTTCCTGCAGGCCCCAACATATAGGCTGACTCTCTGACACTCGGAGACGCAGTCGCAGCCAACCTTCGGTCAGGAGCGCGAGCCCCGCAACAGGTCTCGCGCTCCTCTCTTGCCTTGCGTTACGTCTCCTAAATCGCCTCTCCCCGATCCTTTCCCACGCCGCCACACCTGGAGCCCTGCACCTGTCCGTGCTATCCTGTGGGGTATGTTATTCCCGTCGCGCTAACCAACTCAGATTGGAGGTCCCTATGAGCACCCTCCCCGAACACGTCCGTCACGTCGCTCTCGATAACGGCGCCGACCTCGTCGGCTTCGCCCCCATTTCCCGCTTCGACAACGCCCCGCCTCAGTTCCACCCTCGCACCATCTTCCCTCAGACGCGCACCGTGGTCGCCATCGCCCTCCGCCAGCCCCGCGGCGCTCTCAAGGCCGTCGAGGAGGGGACCTACTGGCAGTCCTACAACTGCGACTCCTACTGGTACCTTAACGAGGTCATGTCCGTCAACATCCTCCGCAGCGTCGTTATGTTCCTCGAAAGCCGCGGCCACACGAGCGTTCCCGTCCACAACCCTTTCTGCACTCACGTCGGACGTCAGGTTCGCGACGAGTTCCCGTGGGGGCCCGACGGCAAGGTCTCTCTCCGCATCATCGGCGTCGCCGCCGGTCTCGGCGAACTTGGCCACTCGAAGCTCCTTCTCACCCCGCAGTTCGGCCCTCGCCAGCGCGTCTTCGCGGTGCTCACCGACGCCGATCTCGAGCCCACCCCCTTGTTCACCGGCGAGATATGCGACGGCTGCCTCGCTTGCGCCACCGAATGTGAAGCTGCCGCTATCGGCCGGTCTCGTGACGTCGTGTTTTCCATCGAGGACCGCGAGTACTCTCACGCCTCCTTCGACCCAAAGGCATGCATCCAGGTTCACGCCGGCAGGGACCCCCGCTTCTCGCCCTTCTGGACCGGTGCCGAACCCGAAGGCGAGGAGCCCAGGTACAACCAGTTCGTCCAGCTTCGCTTTCGCCACTGCGGCATCTGTGTCGGCCGCGGCTGCCTTCGCGCCTGCCTCGACCATCTGGAAAAGACCGGACGCATCGAAGCCCAATTCAAGACGCCCCTCATCCAGCGCGAGCGTTGGAAGCTCAACGCCGCCCCGGCCTCCCGCACAACCTAGCCGTACGTCACCTTCCTCTGGACCGTCGGCATCCTTCCGGCCTGTGGTCAAATCTGTTATGATTGCTGCCTCACCTGGCCGCCGAACTTCTCACACATGGGAGATATTCTCGATGACACGCATCTTGCCCGTCTTGGCAATCGCCTTGGCCCTTTTCGCCGTCTGTTCCTACGCGGGGTCCCCCGTTCGCGTCTCGTCCGATGTTGACGTCGCTTCGTATTCCGAATCTCGCCCCGTCTTCCGTTTCGTTGTGATGGGCGATAACCGCCCCCGTGGCGGCGCCGACCCCGTCACCCAGCCGGAAGCGTTCCTCGGAATGATCGAAGAAATCAATCTCCTCGACCCCGACTTCGTCGTCATCATAGGTGACCTTATTCTCGGTGGCACTCCCGACGTCGACCTCATTCATCGCGAGTGGGACGCGTTCGACCAGGCAATCGAAGGCTTCACCATGCCCGTCTACCTTCTTCCCGGCAACCACGACACCTACAATCAGGTCTCCGAGGACATCTACATCGAGCGATACGGCAAGCTCTACTACTCCTTTGACCACAAGGGCTCTCACTTCATCCTTCTCGACTCAGACAAACGCGACTCCGTCGACAACATCGCCGGCGACCAGCTGGAGTGGCTCAAGGCTGACCTCGAGAAGAACAAGAACGCCGATCACATCGTCGCCTTTCTCCACAAGCCTCTTTCCGACATGGAGTCGAATTGGAACGACGCCGTCCATCCCCTGCTCGTGGAGTACGGTGCCGACGCGGTATTCGCCGGACATCGGCACGAGTATCAGAAGCTCGACACCCGCGACGGCATCCGCTACATAATCACCGGCGGTGCAGGCGCACCCCTGCGCGATCACGAGCTTCTCGGCGGCTTCTATCACTACACCTTCGTCACCGTTCGCGAACCCGAGGTCAAGCTCGCCGTGGTTAAGGCCGGTAGCGTCAAGAGCGAGAACTACGTGACCGCCAAGTCCAAGCAGAAGGTGCGCCAAGTCATCGAGCCGCTCTCCGTCCCTCACACCGTCCAGATCTCCAGCGGCGCTTACCGCGGCCGCGTGACTCGCCGCGTAGCCAATCCCTTCGACCACATGATCGAGGGCACACTCTCCTGGCACCTTCCCTCCGACCTTTGGGACGTGAGCCCCGAACGCATCGACTTCAAGCTCGGGCCCGGGCGCGCGGGCGAATACACATTCGACCTCTCAGCCGAACCGGGCGCTCTGTCCGGCCCCCCACAGTTCAACGCCATTATCACGATCGACAAGAATCGGCCCCCGCTCGAGATCACTTGGACGGTGGTCGTTGCGGGCGCGTCGCAGATATTCCTGCTCGAAGCCCCCGTCACTATCGATGGTGTTCTCACGGACTGGCTCCCTTCCACAACAATCCTGCGCCTTGACGGAGATTCCAACGTCGCAGCGGGTGCTGAGAATTGGGTTGGCCCTTCCGACATGACCGCAGCCGTCGCTCTCGCCCATGACAATGGCGATGTGTACCTTATGGCAAAGGTCAGCGATGATCAGCTTGTCGCCGGCGACCCCGTCAATTTCCGCACAGGCGACGCGATCGCCTTCCACTTCTCCGGCAACCCGACGGACCGTGAAATAGAGCCTAACCGCGTCTATGTCCGCCCCGAGCTGGATGGCCGCGACACCGACGTCAACTTCAAGGGCAATCTAAGCGACGCAATGTACGGCATCGAGGTTGAGACCAAATCCGGCAACTGGGGCTACAACGTCGAACTTCTCATTCCCAAAGACGTTGCCGACCAGATCCTCCGCGCCTCCGAGAACGGCTCCTTCCGATTCGATGTCATCGTGATCGATGTTGACAGCGAGCAGGACTACAGCACGACCTCGAAACACACCTGGTCTGGCTACCCGGTCAACTGGCAGGCTCCTGAGACCTTCGGCGAGCTTGCCGTAGTGCAGCAGCCTCCCTCGAGCCCAGCCCCGGCGCGCTCAGGGAGACAGCCCGCCACGCGCAGGCAACGCTGAAATGCCCAGCAGAGGCCCGAGCAAGTGAGGAGAAGAACATGACGAAGCCCCCGTCCAACGGCGCGAACATCCCCTCCCAAAATGACTCTGACTTAACAAACCCGTACGAATTCACCTCACGCATGCGCCGCAGAGATTTCCTTGCTTCCCTCGCCGCGCTTGCCGCTGCGGGATGTTCCGGACTGGACCGATTCGCGTCTGCTTCGGCCCAATCTCAACGCAAGCCCAACATCGTTCTCGTCTACATCGACGATCTCGGCTACGCCGACCTGGGCTGCCAGGGAGCCACCGACCTCAAAACCTCCCACATCGACTCTCTTGCTCACACCGGCGTTCGCTTCACCTCCGGCTACGTCACCGCCCCTCTTTGCAGCCCCTCTCGCGCCGGCCTCATGACGGGCCGCTATCAGCAGCGTTTTGGACACGAACATAACACAGGCAACCCGACGAGAATGTTTGAAGACGACATCGGCACTCCCACCTCCGAGATCATGATCTCTGACCTTCTCAAGTCCGACGGCTACGCCACCGGATGCGTCGGCAAGTGGCACCTCGGCGTACGCGATAAGTACCACCCCCTCAATCGCGGCTTCGACGAGTACTTCGGTCACCTCGGCGGCGCCCACTCGTACACCAACTGGGGCGATACCGGATGGGGCACGATTCTCCGCGGCATGGAGCCCGCCAAGGGCGACGAGTACCTCACCGACGCCTTCTCTCGCGAAGCCGTCAGCTTCATCCAGCGCCACCAGCATCAGCCCTTCTTTCTCTACCTCGCCTACAACGCCGTCCACACGCCGATGCAGGCTCCGAAGAAATATCTCGACCGCTTTCCCGACATCGCCGACCCCAAACGCCGCACTCTCGCCGCCATGCTCAGCGCCGTCGACGACGGTGTCGGCCAGATCCTCAAAGCCCTCCGCGACGTCGGCGTCGAAGACGACACTCTCATCTTCTGCATCAGCGACAACGGCGGGCCGCCTAACGCCAACGCCTCCCTCAACACCCCTCTCAACGGACAAAAAGGCTCCATGCTCGAAGGCGGCATCCGCATTCCCTTCATCGTCCGTTGGCCTGCCCGCCTTCCCGCTGGACTCGTCTACGACCACCCGGTTTCCACACTCGACGTCCTTCCCACCGCCGTCGCCGCCGCCGGGAAAAAGCTTCCCGGCGACCGCATCATCGACGGCGTCGACCTTGCTCCGTTCCTTACGGGCGAGAAGAAAGGAATTCCCCACGACGTTCTCTTCTGGCGCATGGGCCCCAGGCATGCCGTCCGCAAAGGGAACTGGAAGCTCGTCCAGGAGCGCACCGGCGGCCAAGCCCTCTTCGACCTCTCAGCCGACGTCGGCGAAACCAACGACCTCGCCCAGCAGCGTCCCGAAAAGCTCAAGGAACTTCTCGACGATTATTCCCGCTGGAACTCCCAGATGGTCGACGCCCTTTGGCAGTGGAAGGGTTCCACATCTGGTACCCGCACACCTCGCCCTGCTCAGCGCTAGACACCTCGTCTTCAGCTTGATAAAAGGTAATTGCTCCAAGCCGATTGACGACCCGCCCTGCCCGGGATAGGAGGCAACGCCATGAAGCGGATGCCGACTTGCGCGGTCGCTCTTACTCTTCTCTTATCGTCTCTCTTGGTGTTCGCAGCACCCGAGGAGGGACAGCCCCCGCCAAGGATCGTCCTCAAGGAAAAAGTGGTGTCCCTCGCGCGCCCCGAGGGTGCATACTTGATCCCTGGAGGGACTGAATTCAGCCGGGACTGTGGTCGGGTTGCATATGCCTTGGCCGAGGGCGATCGCCGCTGGATCGTCGTTGATGGCCAGGCAGGTCCCGTCTACGACCATGTCCGCGCACCACGCTTCAGCTATGACTCGACGTCGCTGGCGTACAGGGCGAGGAAAGGCGAGGAATGGTACGCGGTCATCGACGCAAAGGAGCAAGGGCCGTACACCGACATTGTCGTGTGGCCTCCCTTCGCGTGGCATTCTTCCCGTGCGGCATACGGAGTAGCCAAGGAAGGAAAGCAGTTGATGGTGGTGAGGGCGAAGGAGGGACCAGAGTATGATGAAATCCACGGGCCGGAACTCAGCCCGGATGACTCCCGGATTGTTTACTGGGGAAGAAGAGGGGATAGCTGGTTTTCCATCATAGACGGTGAGGAGACCCCGGCGGGCGACCTCTTCGGCGATGTCCATTTCAGCCCCGATTCAGAGCGATGTTTGCACGTCGAGAGACGCTGGCGAGGGTTTTTCTCCCCAAAGATGCAGGGATTCGTGCTGATGGACGGTGACAGGTTTGGCCCGTACTTCGCAGGGCCCGCCGCGGTCAGGTTCAGCCTCGACTCAAAGCACTACCTCTTTGTGGCACGAAGCTGGAAGACGCGGAAGTGGCAAGTAGTGACCGATGGGAAAGAAGAAGCCACGGATTTCGAGTTTCGGACCCCCCTGGTCACACTCAGCCCCGACTGGAATAGGGTGGCCTACTACGTGACAGTGGCTGGACTCGAGTCAATAGTGCTCGACGGCAATCTTCTGAAGGCCTGCGAAGATATGCCTTTCTCCCTGGTATTCAGTCCCGATTCGACTCGAACGGCGCACGTTGAGGTGATAGGTGGTAAGCACTACGTGGTGGTCGACGGGGAACACGAAGGGCCGTACGACCACATATGTGACGATGCGCAGTTCAGCCCGGATTCGAGGCACGTCGCGTATCAAGCTGGCAAGGACGGCGAGGAGTTCGTTGTCGTCGACGGAAGGGCGGGCCCTCGCTATGAAGAGGCGAGCCGGGGACTGTCGTTCAGCCCGGATTCGGCTCACGTCGCCTACGCCGCCAAGAAGGGCGGCGAATGGCTGATCGTAGTCGATGGCGTAGAGGGGAAGGTCAGGCTTTCCGAGGTGCGCCGGGGCCCGGTCTTCGAGTCGCCGACGAGGCTCAAGCTGGCCGGGGTCAGGGAGCCGGGACCGGAGTTCGTTCGGCTTGAGGTCGAGATAGAGGCAGCCCCTTGACCGCAACCGCACCACGGGATACACGCAAGCTTCCGGTATTCACCGCAATCGTCCTCCCCCTCTTTGCCCTCCTCGTCCTGCTCGCCGCGCTCTTCTACTGGCAGTACTGGGGTCCCCGCCGCTTTCTCATGAAATTCGAGAGCCTAGAGTCAATGTCACCCGCCGAGCAGCGCAAGGTTCTCCATCGAATCCTCAGATGGCCGGGCATGCACCACGACGCCTACATAGCGCTCATCGAAGTGGGCGACGAAACTTCTGTTCCCTTCCTCATCAGAAGCCTCCAATGGCAGCCTCGATCCACCGGCGGCCTGATGATCTGTACCAAAGCGCACTGCCTTGAAGCCCTCAGGAAGATCAGTAGTGAAGATGTGGGGACGGAATACGAAGACTGGGCTGCGTGGTGGGAGGAAAACAAGGAGAACTACGAGCGCAAGTAAATGCCGCTCGCTTAAACAGTGCGCGCCGCTCTTCCTTCGGACTACTCCTCGTTTTCGGTCTTCACGAATTCCATGATCTCGGGCATCCTCGCCGTCGCAAGGCACAGCGAGCAATCCGCCGCCCCGTAGTATAGCCACAGCTCGTCGTCGCGGATCAAGCTGCCGCACGAGAACACCACGTTCGGCGCATCCCCCGTCCTTTCGTACTGCTCCGTGGGACTCAGAAGCCAACGCCGCGCTCGTGCTATCACGTGCCCGGGGTCGTTCAGATCCAAAAGCGCCGCTCCCAGGCGGTACACCGGGCCTCCCGCCACCTCCTTCACGCCGTGGTAGATGATCAGCCATCCCTCTTCAGTCTCGATTGGGGGAGGACACACTCCCACCCGCATCCCGTCCCACCAAGGTCCTCCACGCTCCGGAATCAATAGCTTATCTCCTCCCCAGTACCGCAGATCGGGAGAGTACGATATCCAGATGCTTCCTCCTCCGATCGAAGGTCGATGCAGCATTGCGTACAATCCGTCGAACTTCCTCGGAAACAGCGCCGCATTCTTGTCAACCGGAGCAAGTGCCAGCCCAATCCGCTCTACGGTCCGGAAGTCCGTCGTCTTTGCAAGCGCAACGCACGGTCCGTGTGGTGAGTACGCAACGTACGCTATCCCCCACGCCTGCAGGTCATCCATCCACGTGATCCGGCAGTCCTCCACCCCGTTCGCCTCAAGCTCGTACCCCTGCGCCGGATGAAGAAGCGCTTGATCGTCAAATCTCCAGCCGCCGACCCCGTCCTTGCTTCGCGCCGCGATCAGGTGAGACCGCCCCGAGCTGCTCTCCACCCTGATCAGCAGCAGCACCTCCTCCACCAAGTCAGCCACTCCCGCATTGAACACCGCATTCGCCTGGTACGGCAGATCCTGCGGGGTGATCAGCGGGTTGAATTTGCTCCGCACCAGTATCTCTTCCATTATCTTAACTCCTGCGACTCGTAGTCGAACTCCCCCGAGGCGGACAACAACCGTCCTACACTTATCGGGAGATTCGGCCCGCCATGATAAGCCTCAGGCGTCAACGCCCCCTCCTCTTGACAGCCGATCTCTGTCACTGTACTTTCTCTGGAGGCACTCACCGCAAAGGAGGCATGGAGCAATGGCAGTCAGCGAAGACGTCGTAGCTGCCCTTCGCCCACACCCGAGAACCTGCTCGATCCCCTTACGTCCCTCGCGCTTGCACATTGCTTGCATAACGTTGATTGCTGCGCTTGCTACCGTCGCGCTTACGGGCTGTGTGTCCACGTCCGAAACCGCCTTGGACGATGCCCAAGCCCCAAGAAAGCCCAACATCGTTCTCATACTTATGGATGACTTGGGCTACGCCGACCTCGGCTGCCAAGGATTTTTCACCGACATCCAGACGCCCAACATCGATTCCCTTGCCCGCGGTGGAGTTCGCTTCACCTCTGCCTACGCTACCGCTCCCGTTGGCAGCCCCTCTCGCGCCGCCCTCCTGACAGGTCGCTACCAGCAGCGCTTCGGGCACGAGCGCGACACCGGCAGCCTCACCAGAGTGATCAACGACAATATCGGCCTACCCGCCTCCGAACTCACACTCGCCGACATTCTCAAAGCCGAAGGCTACGCCACCGGCATCATAGGCAAGTGGCATCTGGGCGCTAACGACAGGTACCACCCCGTCAACCGCGGCTTCGACGAGTTCTTCGGCCATCTTGGCGCTGCGCATTGGTATACCGTATGGGATGACCACAACTGGGGCCCCATTTATCGGGGAATGGCTGCCGCCCGTGGCGACGACTACCTAACAGATGCTTTCTCCCGAGAAGCCGTCTCGTTCGTTCAGCGGCATCATGACGAGCCCTTCCTTTTGTTTCTCGCCTACAACGCCGTCCACGCCCCTCTGCAGGCGCCCAAGGAGCATCTCGAGCGCTTCTCCTACATAGCTGACGAAAGCCGCCGCACGCTCGCCGCAATGCTCAGCGTTGCCGACGACGGCATCGGGCACCTTCTGCAGGCCCTTCGTCGGTCGGGCATCGAGCGTGACACCCTCATCTTCTTCATGAGCGATAATGGCGGAGACCCCGGGACGAACGCATCCCGCAATGACCCCCTCCGCGGCGCTAAAGGGTCTCTCTACGAAGGCGGCATCCGCGTCCCATTCATCCTACGTTGGCCTGCCGCAGTCCCCGCCGGCCTTGTGTACGACGAACCAATCTCCACCCTCGACGTCTTTCCCACTGCCGTTGCGGCCGCTCGCGTGAAGCTACCCAGAGACCGCATCTTCGACGGTGTCAATATCGTCCCATATGTTACCGGGGAGAACGAGAACTCGCCCCGTGACGCTCTCTACTGGCGTTGGGGAGACCACTTCGCCATGCGAAGAGGGCAGTGGAAGTTGGTGAAATCCGGCCGGTCAGAGCCCGCCCTCTACGATCTCGACGCCGACGTCGGCGAACGCGATGACCTCGCCCAGAACGAAGCCCGGCTCGTGAAGAAGCTCACTGCCGAGTACGCACGATGGCAGCAGCAAATGGCTGAGCCCCTCTGGCTTGCACCCGGTCAGGAGCCCCCAAGGAGGAACACGCGTTAGAACGCGCCCCGCGCCCGGCCTTGGCAATCACCCCCCTAAATGAGGTACCATCGGACATGGAAAACGCCGCACTCTTGGCCGCGCTCTTTTTCGCTCTTTTCAGTGCATCAATCTCTGCTCAGGAGGGACCTCGACGCATGACGAATCCCCGCAATCCCATCAAGCCGTTGGCCGGCAGGATCGAACACTACGTCTCCAAAATGGACGGCCAACGGCGACCTTACGCCGTCTGCGTGACCGGGGACACCGGTGCGCCCAAGCCGGTGATCGTCGAGGTCAGCCCGGGTGGAACCGACCTCGAGAAGGGCGTCAAGACGACCGAGAACATCGCCGGAATCGCTGCCAAGTATGATCAATCCTGCATCGCCGTCCGGCCCACGGGCCGAGGGCCCGGCTCGGTGAACCAGAATTACGGCGAGGTCGACACCCTCGAAGCCATCGACGACGCCATCTCCAAGTTCGGCGGCGACCGCAGCCGCATCTCCATAACCGGCGGCTCCATGGGTGGCGCTGCAACATGGTATCTCATTTCCCACAATCCCGACCTTTTCGCCGCAGGCGCTCCCTTCTGCGGCTACTGCGACTATCGATTGTGGGAGAAGCCCGGCGGACTCACTTTTCACATGCACGAATGGGAAGAGCCTTCCTGGAAAGCACGCTCGGCCGTCTTCCTCGTCGAAAACTTTCACCACACCCCCATGTGGATCATCCACGGCGAATGGGACCGCTCCGTCGGAGGCGGCGTTCCCGTCGAGCATTCCCGCCGGATGGCCCGCCTCTTGGAAGACAAGGGCTTCGACTGCAAGTACACCGAAGTTCCCAAAACCGGCCACGGATGCAAGAAGCCCGAAATCTGGGAAGGGGTCATCCATTGGCTTCTCCAGCAGGAGAAAGCTCAAACGCCCAACCACGTCTCCCTTGCCACATTCGAGCTGCGTCACAATCGCTCCTACTGGGTCAGCATCGACCAGCTTCAGCTATACGGCGATCGTGCTCTCGTCGATGCAAACCTGCTTGACCGCAGCGAAGTGCAGGTCAGGACCGAGAACGTCCGCACACTATCCCTCGGCCCGGTCCCCGACGCTGCTGCCGTCTCCGTCATGGTTGACGGTCAGGCTGTCGCCCGCGCCGACCTCATTCACCGCGCCGCATTCCGGCGCGACGCCTCAGGCAAATGGTCACTCGCCGAACTCGACCTCTCCCGCGAAAAGCACCACAGTTCCTCCGGCCCCATCGGCGACCTATTTCACGATAGCCTCATACTCGTCCCCGGCACCTCGGGCTCCGACGCCGAGACGTTCTTCCTCGACAACGTCAGCCGCAATGCGAAGAGGTTCTACCAAAGCCGCAACGGCGGCGTCCATCGCGGCGGCATTATGGGCGATAACAACGTCGACCTGCCCATTATCCCCGACTCCGACCTCTCCGAAGACAACCGCAAGCAGAACAACCTCCTTCTCTACGGAACCTACTCCACCAATTCAATCCTCAAGCTTTACGAGGGTCGCCTCCCGCTCGAGTTCCACGAGAAATCCATCGACGTCTGCGACAAGACCTTCTCCGGCGACAGGGCCGCCGTCTTCGCCATCTTTCCGCATAACGAAAATCCCGACCGCTGCATCGCCGTCCACGGTGGCGTCACCCCCGACGCCGTCACCTGGGGCAGCCATCTGGACATGCAGCTACTGCCCGACTACATTGCCTACTCCGGCGGCGACCTCCTCGCCTGGGGATTTTGGAACAACCACTGGAAATCCCAGTAGGGCAGGGGACACAGGCATCCATTTGCTGCTGTCTCCGCCCTTCCCCTGTGCTACAATGCCTCCTCCCGCGCGCATGACAAGAGAGGTGCAACATGACCCACGCCAAGATTACGATCATCGGCGCTGGCAGCTATCTCTGGGGGCCGCAGTTCCTCGTTGACTTTATGCTCACCCCGGAGCTTACCGACGCACAGCTGGTCCTCCACGACATCGACCCCGACGCTCTCGACCTCGTCTATCGCTTCGGACAACTCGCCAAGGAAACGCTCAACTCGTCTCTCACCGTCACCCAAACGCTCAACCGCGACGACGCCATCCGCGACGCCGACTACGTGATTCTCACTATTTCCACCGGCGGCCTCGAAGCAATGCGCCACGACCTCGAAATCCCCGCCGGGTACGGCATCATGCAGCCCGTCGGCGACACCGTCGGACCGGGAGGCATCTCCCGTACCTTGCGCAACGTTCCCGTCGTCGCCGACCTCGCGCGCGCCATGCAGCGCCTCTGCCCCGACGCCTTGCTCATCAATTACTCCAACCCGATGACCACGCTCACACGAACCGCCTGTCGCACATCCACCGTCAAGTGCATCGGCCTTTGCCATGAACTCCAGGGAACCTACGCCGTCCTTCGCAAGACCTTCGACCTCCCTCAAGAGACTGCGTTCGAGTCCATCACCGGCGGCATCAATCATTTCACCTGGATTCTCAAGCTCATCATCGACGGCGAGGAAGGCTTCGCACTCATTAGGTCCCGTCTTCCCCGCCTCCCCGAAGCTGCTCGAAAAAGCCTCAAGCTCCGCCTCTTCAACATCCACGGTATCCTTCCCGCCGCCGGGGATCGGCACATAGCCGAATTCCTCCGAAACGTCATCACGCCCGCTTCCCAACACGGGGCCGAATTCGGCATCAAGCTCACCTCCATCGCCGACCGCGAGAAATGGCGCACCGATGGCTGGCCATCAAACAACATCACCGGGATGAATCAGATCACCAAAGTGGTCAAAGAAGGAGGCGACTTCGCTCCGAGGAAATCTCACGAGACCCTTACGCAGATCATCGCCGCGTTGGAAACCGGCAAGAGCGGCGTCTTCAACATCAACATGCCCAACGCCGGTCAGATCGACGGCCTCCCCCGTGACGTCGTGGTCGAAACGATGGCCCGCATCGCACGCGGCCGCATCACCCCTGTCCCCGTCGGCAACCTCCCGCCATCCATCGCAGGGATAGTCAATCAGCACGTCCACAATCAGGAACTGACCGTCGAAGCTGCCCTCGCCGGCGATCGCCGCCTTGCCCTCCAGGCCCTAGTCAACGATCCCCTCGTCACCGACCTCACCACCGCCGCCAAGATGCTCGAGGAACTTTTGGAGGCCAACCGCTCCCACCTCCCCCAGTTCTTCTAGCAGCAGCCCCTCCCGCCAACCGCACGTCGCTACGACTCCCCGCCCTTCACTCTCTCCGCCGCTGCCCTGCACATCTCCGCGAGTCCTGCGTTCGTGACCGTCTCCGAACCCCACACCGGATCGTCCGGTGGTTTCCGCTCTAGGATCTTAATCGCGTCCGTATATAGCCGAGCCGCCCTCTTACCGTGCCCCGCCCGTCTTTCTGCTTCGGCCATGTAGTATCTGGGAAGCGCAAACTCCCTGTCCAGTTCTGCCGCTTTCTCGAAGCTCGCCACCGCTTCTTCCATCGAACCCCTGGACCACTGCACAAGCCCTATCACACAGTGCGCCCCCGCGTACCCGTCATCCAGCTCCAGCGCCTTCGTCGCCTTTCGCACCGCCTCCTCGTATTCGCCCCTGTCTGCGCACTGGCGCGCTTCCTCCGTCAGTGCCCGCGCTGTCTCACCGGCTGTGCGCTCTGGTTCTCTCGCTGGGGCTTTCTTTCTGATCGGGCGCTTCATCTCCCTGGTCTCGGCTGGTGGCCTTTCCGCCGCCGCGACCCCAACTTGGTTCACCCGCTGGCCTGCTCTCATCGGCTTCCGGTATATGTACGCGCCCGAAAGGAAAACCATCTCAAATCCCGTCTCCGCCTGATCCAGTGTCTCAGAATGTCCCACCACCACGAATCCTCCAGGGACCAGCGCCCTAAAGAACCGTGTCGAGATGTCGTTCACAATCTCGTCCGAGAAATAGATGAACACATTCCGGCAAAAGATGATATCGACCCCGTTGGGTGCCGATATCGGAAATGGGAACGTTGGCTCCAGAAGGTTGTGGTACCGGAACTCCACCATCCGCCTTATCTCGGCGGACAGCACGTATCGGTCCCCCTTCCGTGTGAAGTACCGCTCCAGATATCCAGGCGGCAGAGATCTCACCGAACGCTCGTCGTACTCTCCCGCCCGCGCCGCCTTCAGCGAGTCCTCATTGATGTCCGTGCCCAGTATCCTGAATGCCTCGTTCCCGAATCGACTCCTGTTATCCTCTATCACCAGCGCCAGGCTATACGGTTCCTCACCTGTCGCGCACCCGGGGCTCCAGATGGTGATCGGCCTTGATTTCTGCCCCGACGCAACTCCCTCATCCCGCGCCGCCAGCACCTGCGGCAGCAAGTCATCCCGGAACGCCCACATGTGATTCGGCGTCCGGAAGAAGAAAGTCTCGCCCACGGTCAGAACCTTCACCAGCTCCCTGAACTCCTGGTCCGCCATCCCCCGGGCGGTCAGCCTGCTGAAGTACTTGTCGATCGATGGGTCGCCCGCCGCCCGCGATCGCGCCGCCACAGCCCTCATCAGATCATCCAGCCTGCTTTCCGATACTCGTAGCCCCGACCGTTGCAGCACGTGAAATATCTTCGACAAGCCCTCTCGGATCGCCGTCTCCGACGGACGCCGGTGCCGCTCGATCGCGTACCTCAGCGCCCTCACCACTCGGTTCCCGTCCGCTTCTCCTTTCGTTAGATAGTCCTGCGCGCCTTGGCGCACCGCCTCCACCGCCAGCGTCTCATCACCCAACCCGGTGAGCACCACAATCGGCACCCCCGGCGCCTCCGAATGCGCGTCAAGAAACGTTTCCAGCCCGTGGCTGTCCGGCAGCGAAAGATCCAGCAGCACCGCGTCGAAGTGCTCCCTCTTCAATCGCCGGAGCGCGTCCGCCAGACGGTCCACGTGTACCAGCCAGAACTCCCCGCCCCCAGCTTCCCGAATACCCTCCTGAACCAGACGGACATCCCCCGGATTGTCTTCTACCAGGAGCACCCTTATCGTCTTATCACCCATCGTCTGCGCCGTTCATCCTCTTGGGGGTTTATCAATGCTCTCCACAAGCTCCTTCAGCGACCTGACCCGCGCCACCAGCCGATCCAACTCCAGTGGCTTCACGACGTATCTGGTGGCGTGCAAACCGTAGCTCCGAACGATCTCCTGTTCCGCCTCCGACCCCGTGAACACCACCACCGGGATGTCTTCCAGGTCTTTGTCGGCCTTGATCTCCTTGAGCGCCTCCAGCCCGTCCTTCCTTGGCAGGTTCAGATCAAGAAGTATGCAGTCCGGCCTCACCGAATGCGCGTACTTCCCCTCACCCCGCAGAAATTCCAGCACCTCCTCGCCGTCTCCCACCACGCGCAAGTTGCTTAGAAGAGCCGCCTCCTTCAGGGCCTCTTCCATCAACCGTACGTCTCCGGGGTTGTCTTCCACCAGCAGTATCTCTATCGGCCTTGCACTTGGTTCCTCGTTCACGCCGCTCTTCCTCCCGCTGCCGGAAGCGTGAAATAGAACGTCGAGCCTTTCCCCGGCTCCGAACTCACCCAGACCCTTCCTCCATGCCTCTCCACGATCCGCTTGCAGACTGCCAGCCCTATGCCCGTCCCCGAGTATTCCGCCCCGTGCAGTCGCTTGAATACCACAAACGCGCGCTCCGAATACTTCTCATCAAACCCGATCCCGTTGTCGCTTACCGAGAATACCCATTCTCCCCCTTCACGCTTCGCCGACACATGGACCCGGGGTGGGGCCTCGCCCCGGAACTTGATAGCGTTCCCGATCAGGTTCTGAAAAATCTGCACGAGCTGCGTTGGATCTGCCACCACCGTCGGCAGTGCATCGTGGGTGACTACCCCCTCACTCTCCTCGATTGCTGCCTCCAGGTTCGTCAGTGCGTATTCAAAAGCGCTCTCGCTGTCGGTCGTTTCGAATTCCCTCCCGTGCGTCCCTACGCGAGAGTATGCCAGAAGATCATTTATCATCTTCTGCATCCTCCGCGACCCGTCCACCGCGTACCCGATGAATTCATCCGCATCCTCATCCAGCTTGCCCTTGTACCGCCGTTCAAGTAGCTGCATGTAGCTCGCCACCATCCGGAGCGGCTCCTGCAAATCGTGAGACGCGACGTACGCAAACTGCTCCAGATCGGCGTTCGACCGCGCCAGCTCTGCCTCCGCCAGCTTCCGCTCCTCCACCTCCTTAGCCAGATCATCCCGCGACACCGTCGTATCCTTAAGCTGCGCCGTCATCTCGTCGAACGCCCTCGACAGCTCCCCGATCTCGTCCCTCGCGGCCGTGCCGACCTTGTGATCCAGATCCCCGCCTCCTATCATTTCCGTGCCCTTCCGCAGCCTCTCTATGCGCTTCGAAAGCGACACCGAGATTGCCCCCCCAATCGCAACTCCCACCACCGCCACCAGCAGAGACGTCATCCATATCCTTTCCCTCAACTCCGCCGCCGGCGCGAATCTGCTCCGCATGTCGTTCTCCAGCAGCAAAATCCAACCAAGCCCCTCGAAGTCCCGGTATCCGCTCGAACGCGCGTATGCGCAAAGTATGTCTCCCTTCTCCGGATCCTCCCGCACAAACGTGCCTGTCTTGTACATCGGCACCGGCGAATCTACATCTCCGGACAGCAGGTGAGACGCATCCTCGAATAACGTGAAGTCCTCCGTCGAATAGATCACTCTCTTGTCCGCGCTCAAGAGCCTATACACCCGCGCCTCTCGCGGCTCGTCAATGTATATTGATTGCGCCTCCGTTATGATGTTAATTGCCTCTTGGATGTTCAGTACCACCTTCAGCACCCCCATGAACTCCCCGTCCTCGTCTTCGACCCGGATCGCTATGTCCGTTGAGTAGACCTCCGCGCTCTGGTCATACTCTACGTCCTCCACGATCACCCCCTCCGCCCGGGCCCCGTGCCACCAACTCTCGTCGTCCTGGCGGTAGTCCGTGGTCCTTCCCGACTGCGCCACGTTCGCCCCGTATTTGTTCGTAACAAAAAGCTCTCCCGCCACTGCGTACCCGTACTCATACCTGTAAAACTTCAGAACATTCCTGAACTCCTCCGACAGGCTGTTACCCATCAACTCCCGCATCAGGGGCGTCATTCTCCGCGGCGTCGCAGTCCACTCCGCATCCTTCTCGTCGATATAGCTCCGTACGTCCTCCAGTTGCTCAAAATCCCAGTTCGACCGCGCCACCGTCTCCTGCAGCAGCCCAGTCTTCGTGTAGGCTTGGAACTGCTCTATCCTCGCATACATGTGCCTATCCACATCCGCGATGAGCTGACGCGCCAGGCGTCGCGACACCCCCCCGATCGACTGCCTCAGCGCATCCTGGCCCGCTCCCCCGGCGAAATACCCCACAAGCGCTATCAGCAGCGCAACCGCTACATAGCCCAGTGTGAGCTTGTAGATGATCCTCATCTCCACCCCCAGGGACTACTCACAGGAAATCCGCTTTCCGGCACAAAAGTTCCTTTCTCCCACCTGCTCAGATGATAGCCTTCTCGAACGATAAATCAAGCAAGCCCTGCCGTTGCCTCATACGCCCCCGTTCGCCTCCGATCTGCCTTCCCCCGGCCTCTAGCGTTCACGCGCCGACTCCCTCAACAACTCAAACCACCCCTCGAACCCCATCCCCTTTGTCGCCGACGTCTCGTATATCCTCACCCGCGGCCGTGCGCGCCGCAAGTCCTCCTTCACTCGCTCAACGTCGTACGCGCAGTGCGGCAAGAGGTCCATCTTATTGATGAACACCACGTCCGTCCGAAGGAAGAGCGCCGGATACTTCCGCACCTTCTCGTCTCCCTCCGGAACGCTCAGTACCCCCACCTTCATGTTCTCGCCCAGATCGAACGTCGACGGGCACACAAGGTTTCCCACGTTCTCGACAAACAGAAGATCCGCCGCCCCCAAGTCCACCTTACTTAGCGCTCGTCTCACCATCTGCGCATTCAGGTGGCACGTCCCGCCGGTCTCTATCGGAACCGCCCTCACTCCTTCCTCCGTCATCCGTTCCGCGTCCAGTGCCGTCTTCACATCGCCAACTATCACCGCCACTCGTCCCCCGAACTCCCTCGCCGTTCGTTGCAGTATCGACGTCTTTCCGCATCCCGGCGAACCTATCATGTTCATCACAAAAACGCCCTTCTCCTCGAACAAAGTCCGGTTCTCCGCCGCAATCCGGTCGTTCTCGCTCTGCGCCGAACGCTCGACCCTAATCTTCCTCATCTTCCTCCACCTCGATAGACTCCACCGTGACGTCCTTGCCTCCCAGGATCTCGCGCTCGAAACCGCCGCACTCCGGGCACGGCTCGAACATGCTCGCTGGCTCGTACTCCTTCCCGCAATTGCACCGGACCCTCGCGGGAACTCCCTCGATCCTCACCTCCGCACCCTCGACCCCCTCCTGGTTCAGCATCAGCTTCATCCCGAACTCCAGCGCCTCCACGCTCGCGCTCGAAAGCGCACCCACCTTTATGTTGATGGCACGAAGGTTCTCCCTGCTCGCACCGGGAGTAGATAGCACCGCCCGCACAATCCCTTCCGATAGCATTAGCTCATGCATGATAGATGGATCATAGCAGAATCAGCCCCCGGCCCCCACCCGGTAACCCTTACGCGCCCCTATTTGCGGCCCTCACCCCTTTATCGACAAGGCATCCAACACCTTCTCATACGCTGTGTTGTCTCCCGCCGACACCCCCCATTTCGCAATATCCAGCGCCGTCCAGCCATTTGCCGCCTTGATCTTCTGATCTGCCCCGTTCTTCACCAGGTGTTTCACCACTTCCGGATGTGCCCCCATCGCCGCATCGTGCAGCGGCGTCCTCCCCGCGTTCGTCCTCGCGTTCACATCAGCGCCTTTATCCAGCAGCTCCGCCCCCACCTCTTTTCGCCCCGCGCCCGATGCCACGTGCAGCGGCGTCTCCCCGTTATTGCTTCTTGCATTCACCTCCGCACCCTTCTGCAGAAGCAGCACCGCCACCGCTTCGTTAGCCGCTACGTGCAGCGGCGTCCGCCCGTCCTTATTCGTCGCATTCACGCCCGCGCCCTCGCCCAGCAGCCTTTCCACTTCCTTCGCGTCACCCTTCGCTGCCGCCACGTGCAGCGACGTATCCCCGGGCCCCTTCTGTACCTTTACCGGCGGCTTCGGAATCCTCAGGAACGTCCCGCACGCGGGGCACTTCGTCTTTCGTCCGGCATCCTCTCCCCGCACGGTAAGAACCTTGAGACACTTAGAGCACTTGAACTTGATCTCCATCGCCATCCCCCAAACCTAATCTCAAAGTCTCCATCCCGCGCCGGAATCATCCCACCTCGCAGTTCCGTTGTCAAGCCACTCCCACCTTTTCCGCGCTTGAACCACCCGCGCCCGCCGGTTATAAGACTTCCGGCAAAAAATCACGGAGCC
>Ga0180438_10000566_pt1 | contig 70150 bp, 54 predicted proteins | sample SS_ome_12_FD_132455 | JGI IMG/M metagenome (GOLD analysis project Ga0180438, IMG submission 132455) | Hypersaline lake sediment archaeal communities from the Salton Sea, California, USA - SS_3_D_2 metaG | ecosystem: Environmental > Aquatic > Non-marine Saline and Alkaline > Hypersaline >...
GCCTCGCACGAACGTCGGGGGAAAGGGGGCCCTCCGCGCTCACTTACGCACGCCCTCCAGCGGCAAGCAACCCCAGGCCCAATAAGCTCTTGGAAGGACGGGTTGGTGAATAAGTCGGGATGACATTACTCTAGGTCTGCGACGAGTAGCGTAATATCGTCTTTTCGCGGCCACGACTTTGTAAATTCGTCCAAATCCGCCAGAATCTTATCCAGGACTTGGCGGCCCGGCACGCCATTCCGGCCGATTGCCGCCAGCACGCGATCCTGCCCAAACCGACCTTGGGGCCCCTCCGCCTCGACCACGCCGTCGGTGTAACAGACCATCCGCTCCCCGGAACTTAGCTCAAGTGACTCACACTCGAACGGCAGATGGCAAGTCGCGGAAGAAGCCCGACGTTCTTCCGCTGCCACGTGCCCTGGCCCCGCGCCACGTAGGTGTTCCACGGCTGGCCGTGTCCGTAGGGCGTGGGCAGCATCCCGTGGTGATCCGCGCCGTAGGACACGGTCGCGATAATCGTCGAGTGCAGGTTAATGATAGGTATTTTAAACGCCACCACCCCTCATTTTGCTTCGGGCAAGCGGCGCGTCAAGCCCCTGCTTCCGATTTTTCTCACCTGGTTTCCCTGTCCTGCCGGCGCCGGCCGTCACGGAGGGGCCGGATTCGGTCGCTGTCGAGTGGGGCAGGCTCCCGCCTGCCTTCCTTGAGGGTCCCCATCGAATGAGAGAAGGCAGGGAGGACCCTGCCCTACTTGAACTATCCGGGCGTGGCGTCGCGCCACGCCTCGTTCAGGAGTTGGCCCAGCCCCAATCGCTCGCACCAATCGCGAAGATAGTCCCGGTCCAACGAATCTTGATTCGCCGCGATGACCGCTGCCAAGTCCTCGCGGTCTTTCGGCGGGTTCCAAATCAGTTTTTGGATGACAACATCTTCTGCGGACGGCATCCACACGGGCTTCCCCGCCAACTCGACTTGCTTGCGACGCGTGAACCGCGCTTGATCGAATGGTTCATCCTTTAGGCGGAACAACTCGACGGTGAAGGGGGTCCCGACAACGGCGATCTCATGCTTGATGGACCCGCCCATCGTTTCGAATTCGATCTGGGGATCGAGTCTGAAGCCGGGGCCGAGCATTCCCGCGAGCGCCGCCACGTCCAGGCCCCTGGCCGCGACGACAAAATCGGCATCCACGGTGGATCGCGGGTAGGAATAATACATGCTGGAAAACGAGCCGGTGAGCATGTATTCGATGCCCGCCTCCGCCAGCACATCCACGACTTTTGCCACCGCCTGCTCAAGATTCAACTTCGCGCCCCCGGCGATTTTCCAGTCGGCGTTTCAGATCGATGCGCTCCCGCAAAAGCCGCTCAATGGTCGCCTCATCCGCATCGGGATGCTGATGGCGCAGGCCGTCGGCCACAATGCGGACCGCCAGTTCGGACATCTCGAATCCGGCCCGCACCCGCTCGGCGCCGGTCATCGCTTTCGCGCGTTCGATTCGCTTGAGCAATCGGTGGCGCGGCGTTTCGGGAGTGATGTCGGGCGGTGTCATGTTCAAAATGGGCGCGTCCGCGTGGTCCCATCCGGTATTTCATTGTAGCGTAGACCGGCCCGCGCCCCCCATCCCGGGGCCGGGCGGCGGAACGCGGAGTTGCCGTTTGATCTTGTGCGACGGGCAAATGCCCACGGGCAATTCGCCGTACGCCCCGCCGGCCTGCGGCGGATAGATGGGGCAGGGGCGGGGTTGGTAATCCGCGTTCGTCAGTTCCCGCCAAAGCCCCGCGTCGTCGAGCATCATCAACTCCAGATCGAGGGCGAGCTGGGCCCGGTCCACAATGTAGCTGAAGCGGCGGTTGGCCACGGCGGTGAGGCTGTTCTGATACGCCCGCTGGGCCTCCAAGAAGTCCCGCGCCGTCACCGAGCCGAGTCCCAGCGCAAGCTCCAGCTTGGTGCTGAAGACCCGCTCCGAGGCCAGGGCCGCGCTCACCACGTTAATGCCGTACTGCACGCGGTCTAGGTCCAGGTCCCGCAGGTCCTGCCGCACGTCGAACTTGATCGCATCCTCGAAGGCCATCAGGCTTCGCCGGCCGGCCTGGTAATTGATGAGCGACTGGCGGAAGTCGTTCCGCTGCTGCCGGCGGTTCAGCGGCAAATCGAGTGATGCCCGCAGTTCGGTGCGGCTGTCGTCGAAGCTGAACGAAAGCGGCTGGTTGTTGGGGGTTTGAAACGACTGCCGCACGTTGAGGTTCAGGACCGATTTCAAGTCGTCCGCCGCCAGCTTGATCGTCCGCCAGTCGTCGGCGAGCATGCCGCGCTGGTTCATCAAATCGAACCGCTGCACGAGCGCCGTGACCATCGCGTCGTCGGCCGACAGTTCTATCGGGATCAGGCCGGCCTCGTCTTGCGTGAGCCGCCGCGTCGTCTCCAGCAGCCGCCGGGTCTGCTCCAGCGCCTGCGTCCGTTCGGTTTGGGCGTCGACCCGGGTGGCCGGGGCGCCCACCATTTGCCGCGCCGGAGCGTCCAAGTCCTGCAGCGCTGTCAGCGTCGTCTCGGTTTCCCGCTGAATCGCTCCCAAGTCCACGTCCCCTTCGCGGGTCAGCGCGTCGGCCACGCGCCGCCGCACGTCTTCGGCGCGATCCTTCAACACGACGAATTCGCCGAGGACCTTTGCCCGCGTGTCCGTTTCCATTCCGAGTTCGTCGGCCAACTGAAGCTGGCGGGAAAGCAGTCTCAGCCGGACGTCGACCACGGCCATCGTGCTTCGAAACACGCTGATCGGAACCGCCGGCGGCCGCCTTGCCGCCACCAACAGCGCGACGGCGCGGTCCAGGGCTTCGTAGGCTTCGTCCACTTGCAGCCGTGCCCGCGCCGCCCGCAACGTAGCGGCCTGCTCTCCGGCGCCGTCCGTTTGCCGCAGCGCGACCCAGTCGAGCGCGCGTTCGAGCAAGACCACGGCGGCGCTGAGGACTTCCTCGCGGTCGGGGCCGGGGTCGCGCAGTTGGGTTTCTACGCGCTGGCCGGCCCGCCGCACTCGCTCGCTGGCCACTTCGACTTCGTCGCGGCGGGTGAGGGCTTCGAGTTCGGCCAGGTCGATGTTGATCGGCGTCTCCGTCGGCAGGCCGAGCGTGAGCTTCAGGCGGTCGAGGCTCGTTTCCAGGGCGTTGCAGCTATTGATCAGTTCGCTCCGACCGGTCAGCATGTCCTGTTCGATCTGGTCGATTTGGAACCGCGGCGGCGCGTCCCCCACACCCGAGCGGACCTCGGCCTCCGCCTGGTCCAGCGCCCGCACCAGGGCGATGTAGTTTTGCGAATCGAGTTCGATGCGGCGGTAGGCGGCGAGCAGTTCCGAGTAGTAGGTTTGCGCCAACGAGAAATAGAATTCCTTGCGAAATCGTGCGAAATCGCGGGCAGCGTAGACGACGTTCCGCTCCGACTGGATCAGCGGCTCGAGAACCACGTCCCGCTGAAAGACGCTCTGCGTCAGCTCGAACAGCAACTCCGAGCTGACGTCCGACGCGTATCCCGTCGGTCCGTTGAACGTGAGCAGAACGTCGTTGGCGAAGCGAGCCACGATCGTCCCGCCCAGGGCGGTAAGCCGATCTGCCTGCAGGGACGAGGGGATGGCAAGGGTGTTGACCTCCACGCCATCCACGCGGACATGGTCGTACGTGACGCTGGCGCCGTTGCCCGTTACCGAGTATTTCGTCAGGTAGTCGAACCGCTGCAGGGTCAGGGCCAGGGCCGCCGAATAGAGCGATTCCTTGGCCGCCTGATACTCGCGGCTGTTGAGATAGCCCAGCTCGACGATCTCGCGGAAGGTCAGCCTCGGCGCCGCATCGGCCGGCGCCTCGCGCGACCCCGCGGCGGGATACGCCTGCTGCGTTCGCCGGAACTCCGTGCGAACGCTCTGAAATTCCATCATTCGCGCAAGGCAGCTTTCGGGCACGGCGTCCCAGTACCCGGGCGGGATCGGCTGAATCGTGAGGCCCTCTTCCGTCTCGGCGTAAGGTAGCGCGGCCGCGTTGCGACCCGGTTCGCTCGCCCCGGCGCCCTCGTCCGTCTCGACTTCGTCCGTCTCGACTTCGTCGAAGTCGAAGGGCACGGCGTTCAGCGGAAGCGGCACGATTTCCGGCGTTGGAACTCCGGACGCGGCGCCGGACGCGACGCCGGCGCGGGATTCGTCGAACTGCGGCAGGCGGTACGAGTAAAGATCGGGGCCAGGACACGGCAGGGCGGGGTCGTTCGGATTGCTCCAGTCGAACAAGCGCGAACGGGGATCCGCGATCACCGAGTAGCCGAACGGCAACCGCCACGGCCGGGCGACGGTCTTCTCGTGGAGCACGCCGAACGCATCCCGGTCGGCGTTTAGTCGGTAGTGATTCCGCGCGCACCCTGAGATCAGCGGCAGGCAGGTGAGTCCCGCCGCGAAAAGACATGCCGCGATGGCGCCGCGAACAAACAGTCGTCCGATCTCCATTGGCAACGGGCAGTGGACGCGCTGCGCCCATCCGAACACGGCGCGTGGGCGAGTGTCCCTCGCTTGCGCTTCGGGCATTGATGTAGCGATAACGCATTCGCCCTTCGACAAGAATTGGGCGTTTCGAGTATCGGGATTTTGAAGCGGCAACTTGCCATTAGAATTTGCCTGACCGGCAACTTTTGTTCAGAATGCCGATTCTAACCGCAAGAAGTCTTTCCCGCTCTACCTTGCTTCACCAGATTATTAGCTGGCCGCTGTTCCGCGATACGTGGAATAGATGGCTCATGCGGGTGGCGTTCGTGGCTCGTCCACCCACGCGCTCGGGTTTCACCCGGCCGGATCGAGGCTCCCAACCCAATCCGAACGTGTTCGGGCGTCAGCAGCGGATTTGTGCGTAAACGCCGGGAATTGGGCGGGATTTTGGCCAGACCGTGTTTGCGTTTGCAACCACGACTTTACCTCCATTGGTGGGGTTGCGCGATTGGGGCGGTGCGAATACGACTGGGGTATGAGCAAGAAAAAGCATGCGGTTCACGTGGCCACGATCAAGAAACGGCGCAACGAGAAGACGTACGTCACGCACCTGCTTCGACGCATTCGGTGCGGTCAAACGCGGATAGCCAAGCGGTGAACCTTAGGCCCCGATAACGCGAGTTTTGAAATCATGGTCTTTTGGCGGCGGCCCGGTTACCGCCGCCGTTCATCCTGTGTAGAAGATGAAGCCTTAGCGGAGGCCGTCAGCGTCGCCGTCCGCCGACGATTTCTTGGCGCGACTTCTCCGCCGCCGCCGCCGCCTGCTCTGCGTTGCCGGCGATTTCGAAGAGGAACCGGCTGGGGTGGCTCGTCCGCGGTTTGCCCCATTTCATGCGGGTGGTGGTCATGCTGAGGGTGAGCCGATCCTGGGCCCGGGTGACGCCGACGTAGGCCAGCCGCCTCTCTTCCTCGACCGCCTCGTCGCCGGCCGCCACGCTGCGGTGGTGCGGCAGGATGCCTTCTTCCATCCCCACCATGTAAACGATGGGATACTCGAGCCCCTTCGCCGCGTGCAGCGTGAGCAGGGCCACCGCGTTGCGGGCCAACTTCTTGTCCTTGTCTTCGTCTGGTTCGCGGCCTTCCAGCACCGTCTCATCGAGAAAGCCCTTGACGGTTCCCTCGGGCTCGCGCTGTTGGTACTGTGCCAGGGCGGTGACCACCTGTTCCACCGACGTCCAACGGGCCTCGCGGTCTTCCGGCTTGGGGTAGACGCGGTCGATCTCGCGGCGGTAGTCGATAGATTGGATCAGCCGCTGTCCGAGCGACTGCAAATCGAGCCGCTTGCTGCTCGCGCGGAGCGACTCGACTGTGCTGTAGAATTTGTTGAGGGCCGCCATCGCCGGCGGCGGCAGTGAAAGGCCGACCGGGTCGCCGATCACCTTCCAGACCGAGCGTTTCTGGGCGACCGCGGCGGCCAAGAGCGACTCCACCGTTTTGTCGCCGATGCCGCGGGCCGGTGTATTGATGATGCGGAGCAGGGCCGCGTCGTCGCTGGGCGTATCGACCAGCCGCAGGTACGCCAGCAGATCGCGGACTTCCTTGCGGTCGTAGAAGGACTGCCCGCCCATCAGCACGTAGGGAATTCGGGCCCGCCGCAATTCTGCCTCGAACAGCCGCGGCTGCTCCTTGGTGCGAAAGAGAACGGCGACGTCGCCCGGCTCGATCCCCGGCTGCAGTATCTTGCGGCTGATATCGGCGACGATTTGCACCGCCTCTTCCTGCTCGCTTTCGTACTGGATGATCCGCGGCTTCTCGCCGCCGGGCCTGGCCGCCTTCAGTGTCTTCGCGTGCCGCTTGCGGTTGTGGGCAATCAGGTCGTTGGCGACGCGGAGAATGGCCGCGGTGCTGCGGTAGTTGTCCTCCAGCCGCACCTCCTTGGCGTCGGGCCAGTCGCGCTTGAACCGCAGAATATGCTCGACCACGGCGCCCCGCCAGGCGTAGATCGACTGGTCGTCGTCGCCGACGACGCACAGGTTGCGATGCCCACCGGCCAGGGCTTTGACGATGCGGTACTGGCTTGCATTGGTGTCCTGGTACTCGTCGATGAGCAGGTGATCGAACCGGCCCGCCTCGTCCCGCCGGGCCTCCGGGAGCTCGCTGAAGAGCTGCTCGGTGAGGAGCAGCAAGTCGTCGAAGTCCACGGCGCCGGCGTTCTTGAGCGAGCGTTGATACCGCCGGTACGCGATCGCCGCCAGGTGCTCGCGGTCGTTTTGGGCGGCATTGGCGGCCTGGTCGGGGCGAATCGCCTTGGTCTTCCAGCCGCCGATGATCGGGAGCAAATCGGACGGTTTAAGGAGCGTGTCCGGAGCGGAGATATCGCGGAGCGTCTTGCGGGCCAGGCTTTCCTGGTCGCCGCGGTCGTAAATCGCGAAGCGGCTGGGATAGCCGAGATGCGTGATCTTCCGCCGCAGGATTTTCACGCAGTAGCTGTGAAACGTGGAGACGACCGGCCGATGGGCCTTCTGCCCTTTCTTGACGACCTGCCTGGGCAAGAGCGTGGTCACCCGCGAAAGCATTTCCGCCGCCGCCTTGTTGGTAAAGGTCACGGCCAGGATCCGCTCCGGCGCAATGCCGCGGCGAATCAACTTCGCGATGCGATAGGTAACGACCCGCGTCTTTCCGCTACCGGCCCCCGCGAGCACCAGCAGCGGACCCTTGGCCGCAAGTACGGCGTCCCGCTGCGGCGGGTTGAGTTGGGCGATCTGGCGGTCGAAGCTGGACATACACGCGCGACGCGCACGCAAGTGGATCGGGGCAAGGGGTCGGGAGTCTTTTTCGGTCCGCGTCGGTCCACGAGGTTCGCGGTTCGACCGAAAAAGACTCCCGACCCCCTCTGGGACGCACTCGCTCGCGCGTCGAGCTGGCAAGCTACCGGCCGGCGAGCGCCGGCGGCTTTAGCGCATTGAGTCGAGCCAGGGCCGCGTCTTTGAAATCGCCCGTTGCCCGCGACGCCGCCATCTTGTAGTAGATGCTCGCGACGTTCGTCTTGCCTTGGGCCTCGGCGGCCTCCGCCTTTTCAAAAAAGAAGACGGCCTGCTCTTTTCGGCTGTCGCTGGCCAACGCGTTGCGGCGGGCAATGTCTGCGGGGGAAGGACCGCTTGCCTTCGGCGCCGCGGGAACATCGGAAGCAAGCTCCACGCTGTAGCCGCGGGCCACGTGGCGGGTGAGATACTCGGCCCGTCGCTGCTCGGGTGTGAGCGACGCGACCGGCAGCGAACCGGACCGGCGGGCGGCCGCTTCGCCTAAAATCATCTCATCCAGTTCCGCGTGGTCGATGATGTGGGCGCGGGCGCTGATCATGCTCGACCCGCGGGCAAAGCCGATGCCGTCATTGCGAAAGCCGCGGCCCAGGCCGGGGACCTTGCCGAGAATCGGCGCCCCGCGGGAGGTCCGGCCGGACGAGGCCCGGTTGATCCCACCCAACAGCGCCTCCCCGCGATCCGGCACGGAGACGGTCGTATTCACCGTGAAAAAGCTGAACGTGGGAAGCTGCACCGTGGTGGCGTTTTGGGCGCACGCCGCGTGGGCGGCCAGCCCAACACCTGCGCAAACTGCGGCAGCGATGAGGTGTGCGCGTTTCATCGTATTTCGTCCTTCGCAATGCCCCGTCAAGATACACCCTCGGCCGTGTGAGGCGTAACGCTCATCCTTGATTCTATCGGCTTGAGGGGGAAGAAGGCAACCGGGCGAATGGCGCCGGGGCGTCGTTCGTCCGGGGGACGCGATTGAATTCCCGACCGCCCTCGGATACGCTTAAATTGACGGGGCGCAACGGGTTTGCGAGACATTCGCGATAGCGAGACAGGGAATCGCAGATGATTCAAATCATGATTGACGAAACGACCGCCAAGGCGATTTCGGAAGCCGCTGACCAGATCGAACTGGTTGATCCCAATGGGAATCGTGTTGGCGTTTGCTCGGCATCGCTTCCCGAACCTCTTTTCACCGACGAGGATATCGCGCTGGCCAAGCAGGCGCTGGCGGCGCCCGGGCCGCGCAGGCCGTTTTCCGAAACGATCAGAAAACTCGAGGCGCAGGACAACGAATGACTCGATTTACGGTCGTGTCTTCTGACATCGCTGACCAATCCCTGGCCGAGGCTTGGCTCATTGCGCGAGAGCCAAACGCGGTTGCGGCAGCCTCGCGAGTCATCGATTACGAATTGCGTTTCGATCCTGGCTCGAAGGGCCAACCGGTACGCGAGGGACTGCGGGGCATCGTTGTGCCGCCCCTCAAAGCCATTTTTGAAGTCCGTGAGTCGGATCGTATTGTCGAGTTGGCCAAATTCGCGCTGCTGAGTGAATACAAGAAATGATTGGTGAAGTCTACGTAAACGGTGAAGGCAAGCCGCTTTCCGGCAAACCGCTCTCAGTCGCAGGGTTGCTCGAAGAACTCTCCCTCGCCGGCAAGCCCGTCGCGGTGGAGCTCAATCGCGAAGTCGTGCCCCGGGCCAGGCACGCCGAGACAATCCTTCGCGATGGTGATACGCTGGAGATTGTGACGCTGGTGGGCGGCGGGTAGCGCGTTTTTTTGCGGGCCGCTGAACCGCGAGCGGCAACAATCGAAAAACCCAGATACCAGAAATGCAATGACTTCCACCTCCACCCCAACCAACGGGCACGCCGGCAATGGCCACGGCGAGCTTGCCGACGACTCGTTCACCCTCGGCCCGCACACGCTCACCAGCCGGCTGATTGTCGGCACGGGCAAGTACCGCACGTTCGAACAGATGCAGCAGGCCCTCGATCTTTCGGGAACGCAGTGCGTCACCGTGGCCGTGCGACGGGAGCGGCTGATCGACAGCGAAGGCCGCAACCTGCTCGATTACATCGACACCGGTCGCTACATCCTGCTGCCGAACACCGCCGGATGTTTCAACGCCGACGACGCCATCCGTACCGCCCGACTGGGCCGGGAAATCCTGCGGGAACTGCACAACCCCGGCGCCGACTGGGTGAAGGTCGAAGTCCTCGCCGACAAGAAAACGCTGCTGCCCGATCCCGTCGGTACGCTTCAGGCGACCGAAGCACTCGTCGCCGACGGCTTTTCAACGCTCGTCTACACCACGGATGATCCCGTCATCGCCAGACGGCTGAAGGAAGCCGGGGCCACCAGCGTTATGCCCGCCGGCAGCCCCATCGGCAGCGGACAGGGGGTGCTCAATCCCAACAACATCCGCATCTGCCTGGAGTATCTCAAGGCGGGCGATCCGGCCTACCCGGTAATCGTGGACGCCGGCGTGGGCCCGGCAAGTGACGTGTCGCTGGCGATGGAACTGGGCGTGGACGGCGTGCTGCTGAACACCGGCATCGCCCACGCCAAGGACCCGCTGAAGATGGCCCGGGCCATGCGGGCGGCGTGCGTGGCCGGCCGCCTCTCGTATCTCGCCGGCCGCATCCCCAAGCGGCTCTACGCCACAGCCAGCAGCCCGGAGGAAGGGGTGATCGGGGCGTAAATGCGAGACGGGGTCGGGAACCCTCGGCGCCGGGCCGTGGCCGAAATCGAAAATCTGCAAGCCGAGGGTTCCCGCCCCCTTTCTGCTCAAAAAAATCTCGCCTCTTGATTCACATCAAGGACACCCGCAGGCGGTTTTGCGATACTTCGGGTATGAATACCCGAAGTATCGTGCAAATCGACGAAGAAAAATGCGACGGCTGCGGCCTCTGCGCACCCGCCTGCGAGGAGGGGGCGATCGAGATCGTCAATGGCAAGGCCCGGCTCGTCGGCGACATCTTGTGCGACGGCCTCGGGGCGTGCCTGGGCCATTGCCCGCGGGGCGCCATCTCGATCATCGAACGTGAAGCGGCGGCCTACGACGAGGACGCCGTCCAGCGGCATCTCGCGCAGTCGCCCATGCGCCGGCCCGTCAAGCCGAGCGATTTCAGCGTCGGCTTGCCCGTGCTCGAACCGATGCCTCATGGCGGCTGCCCCGGGGCGGCGGCGCGGAGCATACGTCCGCAACACGCGGAATCCGCGTTTCACGACGAACGGCGAGTCGCAACGACCGACTCGTCGGCAAAATCCCCGGAGCCCGCCTCCCGCCTGGCGAGTTGGCCGCTGAAGTGGCGGCTCGTCCCCCCACACGCCCCGTACCTGAAGGGCGCCGACCTGGCGCTGGCGGCCGATTGCGTCCCCTTCGCCTACGCCGGCTTTCATGAGCGGCTTCTTTGCGAGCGTCCCGTGGTCATCGGCTGCCCCAAGTTCGACGACCCCGACGCCTTCACGCAGAAACTTGCCGCCATCATCGCCCAAGGGCGCGTTCGCAGCATCACGGTGGCCCGGATGATCGTTCCGTGCTGCGCCGGACTGACGCGGCTGGCCCGCGCCGCGGTCGCCCTGGCCGGTGGCGACACGCCGGTGCGGGAGGCGATCATCAGCCTGGAAGGCGAGCTTGTCGACGCGGAGGGGAACCCGCCTCGGACGGGTGCCACGCCCTGAGCGCCCTATAGGGCGGTGGGCGTGCGAAGCGGCGCTTCGGACGGGTGGCACGCCCTGAGCCCTTTAGGGCGGTGGGCGTGCGAAGCGGCGAATCAGGTTCCACGCCCATCGCTCGCGGCGCCTGGATACAGACTCGTTCGAGTGTTTACCCCGGCGCGACCGCGATCACCATCCCGATTCGGCCGCTCTGGGCGCGCCACCCATCACAGCGCATGGTGCGCGATCCCCGCGATGGGGCGTGACCCCCGCTTCGATGACGACGATTAGTGGGATTTTGGCGGCCGTGGGAGTCGTTAGCGTGCGTGACCTACACTTGAGCGTCCACCCTGGACCCGTCGCGCCTACCCCCCACCCATCCGTGTCGCAGCACGCCATTAAACCGACCTGGAGCTGGCTCAGCGCCGCCTACCGCCTGTCGGACGCCGCGGCCATTCTGTGCAGTCTCACCTTTGCGGTGCAATATACCAGCCCGGTCTCGGGAGCGCAATTTCTCTTTGCCGCGACCTTGGGTATTGCCATCTATCTGGTCACCTCCGAATTCACCGGGATGTACCGGCAATGGGGCGGCCCCGTAAGCGAGCGGGAAACGCTTTGCGCATTTCTCACATGGGGGCTGTCGCTGACCGTGCTGATGGCCTTCGGCTTCGCCGCGCGGTCCGAAATCGACGGAAGCCGCTGGGCCGTGGTCTTGTGGTTCTTGTCCACACCGGTCGTTCTCGTGGCCAGCCGCATCGTGATTCGCTCCGTCCGCCGCGGGCTGATGAAACAGGGCGTCGGCGTGCGGCGGATGGCGATCTACGGGGCGAACGAACTCGGCTTTCGCCTGGCCCATAACGTGCTCAGCTCGCCCGAGGCCGGCCTGAATCTCGTCGGCTTCTACGACGATCGCCACGGCGAGCGGTCCACAACGCCGCCGGTAAGTTTGCCGTGGGTGATCGGCGGCTTCGACGACATCCTGGCCGCCGCCCGTAGTGGCGAAATCGACCAGGTGGTGATCTGCCTGCCGATGCGGGCCGAGAAACGCACGCAGTCGTTGCTGAGCGCCCTGGCCGACACCACGACCGCCGTTTATCTGGCCCCCGATTTTTTCGTGTTCGAACTGCTGCATTCGCGATGGTCGAACGTGGGCGGGTTGCCGGTGGTCAGCGTCTTCGAAAACCCGCTGTACGGCGTGGACGGCGTGATCAAGCGTGCGGTGGACTTCGTTTTGTCGTTGTGCGGATTGATCCTGCTCTTGCCGCTCTTCGTCGTGGTGGCAGCGGTGATCAGGCTCACTTCGCCCGGCCCCGTCTTCTTCCGCCAACGCCGCTACGGGCTCGACGGCCGGGAAATCCTGGTTTGGAAATTCCGCAGCATGACCGTGTGCGAAGACGGCCCTAAAGTCCAACAAGCCCAGAAGAACGACAATCGCGTCACGAAAATCGGCGCCGTCATTCGCAAGACGAGCATCGACGAATTGCCCCAACTGGTCAACGTGCTGCTCGGCGAAATGTCCCTCGTGGGGCCCAGGCCCCATGCCACTGCCCACAACGAGCAGTATCGCAAACTCATCCACGGCTACATGCTGCGGCACAAGATCAAGCCGGGCATCACGGGCCTGGCCCAGGTCGAAGGCTGGCGGGGCGAGACCGACACCCTCGACAAGATGGAAAACCGCGTGCGGTGCGATCACCAGTACATCCGCGACTGGTCGCTGTGGCTGGACGTGATGATCCTTTTCCGCACGGTGGGCGTGGTGCTGGGCCGGAAGAACGCGTATTGAAAAAACCTGCCAGCTATTGGCCCCCCATTGGCCGGGGAACGCAGCGTGCGCGCGACGCAATGCGCGGGTCTACACGGTCACCGCCCGCTCCCCGACCGCTGGTCGGGGCTATGCGTCTTCGCCAAACCGCTGGAGCGCAATGCGCCGGATTCCCTTCAAGTCGAGCTTGCCGCTGCCGAGCACCGGCAGCGATTCGACCTGGACGAAACTGTCAACCGCCGGCAAGAAGAGCGGCGGCATGCCGCTTTCCTGTAGCCGCCGCCGCAGTGCTTCCGGGGATTGATCGAGCGAAGTGTGCACGACCACCAGCCGTTCCCCCTTCTTCACATCGGGGACGGCGGTCACGGCGAGTTTCAGGTCCCCGTTATCATCGCCGCCGACCAGCTCGGACAGGCGGGCCTCGATCAGCCCGTGTGGGACCATCTCTCCGCCGATCTTCGAGAAGCGGCTTTCACGTCCCTGGATCTCGATGAAGCCATCCTCGTCGATCACCGCCAGGTCGCCGGTGGTGTACCAGCCGTCGCGGAGGACGGAGGCCGTCTTCTCCGGCTCGTCGAGGTAGCCCTTCATCACAATCGGGCCTTTGATCTGGAGCATCCCTTGCGAGAGCGTCGGCAACGGCTTGCCGGTGGCGGTGTCGATCACGCGGGCCTCGAATCCCGTCAGCGGTCGGCCCACCGTGCCTTCCTTGAGCGTCGGGCCGGTGGCCCCTTTGTTTCGCGAGGGCGGCACGTTGACCGAGACGAACGGTGAGAGCTCGGTCGCCCCGTAGCCTTCCACGGGGCGGACGCCGAAGCGGGCCTCGAAGGCGTCGGCCAGGTCGCGCCGCAACTTCTCGGCGCCGGCGACCACCACGTCCAGCGAGCGGAACCGCTCCGGCTCGACCCGCTTGATGTACGACCGCAAAAATGTCGGCGTGGCCGCGAGAATGGTCGCGTGGTGTTTCTCGCACAGTTTGCCGATCTGCGCCGGCTCGAGCGGCGAATAGTGGTACACGCCCTTGAGCCCAAACGCGGCGACCATCCACATCGTCACCGTGTACCCGTAGGAGTGAAAGAACGGAAGGATGCCCAGCAGCACATCCGTTTCGCGGAGGTGGATGCCCTCGATGGCCGCCCATACGTCCGCGGCGATGTTGTAGTGCGAGAGCATCACCCCTTTAGGAACGCCCTCGCTTCCCGAGGTGAAAATAATCGTGATCAGGTCGTCTCGGGCAACGTGGTTAAGGCCCAGGGAACGTTCCAGCCATTGGACAGGCCACCACTTGCCCGCCAGATAGCCGGCGGCCTTGTCCCGCCACGTGACCTTGGCGCGGAGGTCTTCGAGCATGACCAGCGGCGTCTTCAGGTCGAGTTTGAGCTTCTCGATGACCCGCTGGCTGGTAAGTATCTGGCGGATGCCGGCCCGCTTCAAGCATTCGTCAATGGTCTCGGCGGAGAGCGTATAATTGACGTTGGTGACCACGCGGCGGTCGAGGGCCAGGGCCATGTTGACCAAAAAACCGCCGGTGGTCGGCGGCATCAGCACGCCGACGTTGGTTTCGTCATCGACCAGCACGTGCTTGCGCAACAGCCGCCGCAGGATGAGTGAGCGGATGAGGGTTTCGTCGCCGCTCAAATCGGCGCCGCTGGAATCGGCGATTTTGCTCTTGGCGCCGGTATGGCGGCAGCAGCGGATGAACGCCCGGGGAAGCAGCAACGGCTCGGTGGCGGCCACGGGAAGATCCTTTTCCTCGCGAGTACAATACCCAACAGCCGGTAGGCTATACCAAATTGTAGACGCCGGTGACAGCCGGGAAGTCACGTTTCGCTCCGCGTCGTGATTGAACATTGGAATGTCTTGCCCCAGTATCGGAAGAATGGGAAGTAGGGCCAGAAGCGCTACCCCCCCCCACACCCCCTGCGTCATTCAAGGCCCCGCCGATGAGCACGACCAAGACCTTATCCTGGCTGGCGGCCGCTTGCCTCTGCCTTCAGATGGGATCGGCGGGCCTTCTTGCCGCAGCAACCGCGACCACAACCGCCGAGGCAGGCGGGTTTTACGACAGCGCGCTGCGGGCCGACGCCGCCCGCGGCTACAACGATCTCGTAGAGCAGGGCGTGATGGCCAACGGGGCCATCTCCTATCATTGGGAGTCGCAGCTCGAGCACGCCTATATGCTCCTGGAATGCCACCGCTTCACCGGCGGCCTCCTGGAAGCGCCTACCGCAAGGCAAGCGTTAGCAGAGAAGCTACCGCGCGAACCGATTCGCGCAAGCCGGTTTTGGATCGCCCGTGCTCCCGGTCGCGGAATTCGTAGGGGAACTCGCCAAAGCGGGCGCCGGCCTGGCGGAGGCGGAGGAGGATTTCCTCGTAAAACGCGAATCCGGACGAGCGAATTCTGTCGAGCCCCATTTCGCGTAGCTTCTTCACGCGATAACCGCGGAAGGAGCCGCTGCAATCGCTCACCGGCAGCCATAACATCCAGCGGGCGTAAAAGTTTACGGCGCGGCTGATGAGGCGACGCCGCAGCGGCCAGCCGGTAATGCGACCGCCGCGGGCGTAGCGGGCGCCGACGATCACGTCGTAGCCGCCGCTTTCGGCCAGGGCCAGCAGGTCAGGCAGTCTTTCGGGAGGATGGCTGAAGTCCGCATCCATGTTCAGCACCCAGTCGTAATGGTGTTCGATGGCGTGCCGGAGACCGACCACCGCGGCCGAACCCAGTCCCAGCTTTCCGCTTCTATGAATGGCGGACAGCCGCGACTGGTGTTCGGCCGCCTCCGCCAGCCATTTCCCCGTGCCGTCCGGGGAGTTATCGTCAACGACCAGCACATCCAGGTCCGGCGCCGCTTCCCGCACGGCCGTTAACAGGGCGGGAAGGTTGTCGATCTCGTTGTAGGTCGCCAGTGCGAGCAGCGTCTTCACGGGTTGTCTTGATGCGTGAGGTATTCGGTCGATGATGAAAGCATGTTAGCACCCGTGAAGCCCGGTGAAGAAGCCAGCCTGGTTATGGTTCCGCTGTCGGCGCCGTCGGCGCCGGCTTACGATTCCGTTTTCACGCTGTGCTGCATTGCGCATTTCTGCCTGATGCTCAACATCAGCATGTTTTTTCGTTACGCCGATTTCGTGCGGTTCATCGGCGGAAGCGAGTGGGACCTGGGCTGGATCGCCGGCGTGGGGGTGCTCGGGGCGATTGGAATGCGAACGGCGCAGGGAATGGCGATGAGCCGGTTCGGCGTCGGCGCGGTGTGGGTCGCATCGCTGGTGTTGCTCATCGCCGCCTCGCTCGAGCACCTGTTCATTACCACCGCCCATTCGCCGCTCGTCTATTTCATGCGGGCCTTTGTCGCGTCGGGCATCGCCGGCTCCTTCGGAAGCATGGTGGCGTTCATCTCGATGCGGGCGCCGGAGGAACGCGTGCCCGAGTTGGTCGGCATGGCGGGGTCATCCGGGTTTCTTGGCTGGTTTATCGGACCGATCCTGGGAGACATGTTGTTTGCGGGCGGCGCCGTCACGGCCGTTCGGATCGAGCGGATGTTCTTGCTGGCGGCGGGATTCGCGGGGCTCTCGCTGATTTTTGCGCTATTGGCCCAGTGGCGGGCGCGGATGCGGCCGGGCGCCCACCCACACGACGACGACCACGCCGGCGACGCCTATCCGCCGGAACTCCGTGGCGCCTTCTGGCGAGTCATCGCTCGCTACCATCCGCCCGCCCTGGTGATGCTTGCCCTGGCAATGGGCATCGGCATCGGCGTGCCGGGGGTGTTTGTGCGGGCATTTACCGCCGAGATCGGCGTGAGCAACATCACGTTTTTCTTCTTCACGTATGCGGTGGCGGCGTTTACGTTTCGCGTGCTTACCCGCCGCTTTGTGCAGCGCTACGGAATGCGGTGGGTCGGCGTCGCAGGGACGCTCATCATGGGCTGCGGCATGGCGGCGTTTCTGCTGGTAGGAAGTGAGACGGCGCTGATCCTGCCGGGCTTTCTGTTCGGGTTGGCGCACGCCCTGCTATTTCCGGCGATCGTCGGGGGCGGTTCGCGGTTTTTCCCGCGAAAGCATCGAGGCGTGGGATCGACGGCCCTGTTGGGCCTGATCGACATCGGCAATTTCCTCGGCAACCCGCTGGCGGGCGGACTGGTGACGTTTACCGGAAGCTACGCAATCATGTTCCTGAGCGTGGCGGGCGTGATGTGGGCAGCCGCGGCGAGTTACCTGTGGGCGACGCGGCCACCTCGCGCCACCCGCACCGTCGGCCCCTAACGCCTCCCGCTCTTTCACTTACGCCCCGTGCTCTGCGCGAGGCCGGATTCATCTTCGCGTTCTTCAGCGGCATGATGTGCCTGCAACTCACCTGGGTCTCGCTGATGGTTCCAGAAACCAGGGAAGTATGCCTGGAAGACATGCAGAAGAAGCTGGGGACTACACAGGCGGCGCCACGACCGCTGGTCGCGACCAACGGTCGCGGCTTTTGAAGGACGATGACCGGCGGGCTACTTCCGCAATTGGGAGAGCGTGTCGAGGACGCTTTTCGCCTTATCGACGCCGCCAAGCTGGTCGGCCAGGGCCTTGGCTTTCATCAAATCGCTGACGGAGGGCTCGGTGCTGCGGCGGCTGGAAACGCCGACGGTCGCGGCGGCGCGGGGAGCGCGGCGGCCGCCTTTTTTCTTCTTCGCCCGGTCGGCGGAGAGAATGCTGCTGACGAAGCCGGGGGTGACCTCGATGCCCTGTTTTGTCAGCTCTTCAGAAATGGCCTTGGGTTTGGCGCGCCGGTGCGCCTTGGCGTAATCGCGGATTTCCTTGGACTTATTGACGTCTGCTGCCTTCGCCATGCGTGATTCTCCCATCTAAAGTTCGCGTGCTTGCGTATGTGCTGCTCCGCCCCTCGGCATCGTCCGGATCCTTGCCGCCCATCCTATACGAATGATCCTGGCCAACCGTCGGTCACAGCGCGTTTCGTAACGACGAGGCGGCATCCTACCAGAAGCGGATGTTATGAGTCTACCCCCGCCGACGCCGACTCGGGGCGGGTTCCTGATGACACACAGGCCGGTCGTCATATTGATGCTACCGGAAATCGGCGTAAGACGAACGAGAGCACACAAGTACAAAAAAATGGCGGGGAATGCGGAACAGGGAATCGCCTCCCACGTTACTGGCGACGTATTTTGTACTCCGTATTCCGCACGTCACCTTTCGGAACTTCCCGCCCGATCTTTCATCTCGAATACCAAATCCTTGGCGCTAAGCGCATTGGCCAGGTCGAGTTCGGCTTCGGCGCGGCTGGTGTTGTCGCGGACAATGACGACCTTGATATGAGAACTGGCCGGGACCGATTTGGCTCGTTCCGCGATCTCGGAGATCGTCACCGTTTTGCCGTCGATGTAATACGCCCGCTCGCGGATCGTCACTTCCAGCGGGCCGGTAAGTTTTTCAGCCCTTTCGCTCTTGGGCGCCGGGTCGCTCGGGGCTACGGCTCGAACTTCGGTTTCGCTCGGCGTCTTCTCGCCATCGCCGTTTCCGCCGGTTCCGGGAAAGGAGGGCAGGAGACCCAGGAGCGAACCCGCAAGCCAGGCGACGACGGCCCCGGCGCCAATGAGGGCGGTGGTGTAAAGGCGTTTCATGGCGGTCCTCGCAATCGGCGTTGGGCAGAAAGGGCGACAGGTTTTTCTATCCTACCGCCGCGGGCGCCGGCGTGAAAGATGAAACGCCGGGCCAGCGACGTTCTCACGATGGGAATAACCGGCCAACAGCGGCACGAAAGGATAGTGGCGGGGAGAGGCGGGTTCCATCCAATTCGCACGGCCTCCTCGCTGACGCATCGTGCTTTGATGTCCGCCGCTGACGCTTCGGGCCATGTTCATTGCCTGCGCTGCGGGCTCCGATGGTTCCCTGCGCTCGCGGCGCGCGCTCACAACTGAGGAGTTGATAATGGAGTCCGTCAAACCCCCTGTGCGACGCGCCACTTCCCAACCGTCCCACGCCACCGCGCCGTCACAAGAGCCGGCGGATGAACTTCACGAAGGGCCGGGGCGGCGATTTTTGTGGCTGACCACCGTGCCGAGCTGGCTGACGAGCATGGTCACACACGTGGCGCTCTTGCTGGTTCTGGCGATGCTGTCGTTCAAAATCGGCGGTGATCTCTCCGACCGTCCGATTACCATCCAAGAGCCGATGGAAGAGATCGAGATCAAGGATCTCCCCGATGTCGAACTCGAACCTGACCTCGAAACAACGGTCGAAGAGGTCCGCCCGCAATTCGCCGCCCCCGGTGATCCGATCGAAACCACGGAAGAGCCCGGCTTTGAAACGCCCGATGATTTCGACCCGGCGATCGACCCTCCGGATACGGATATCGCCTTTGACGATCCCGCGAAGTGGGACGTGACACGGGGTCCGCCCGGCCTGCCGCCCGGCGGCTTTGACGGCCGCCGACCCGACGGCCGCGACGAGCTGGACCGCATCTACAATCCGAACAGGGACAAGAACGCCGCCGCCGTGGCGGCCGCCCTGAAGTGGCTGGCCGCCCACCAATGCCGCGACGGCAGTTGGAACTTCGACCACCGCCGCGGCGGGCCGAGCCAGAGAGACCCTGGTTCGCTGACCGACGCTACCTGCGCCGCCACGGCGATCGCCCTGTTGCCGTTCCTTGGCGCCGGGCAGACGCACCAGTCAGGCCGCTACCAGGAGACGGTCGGCGGCGGGCTCGTTTATCTTGTCCGTCACATGAAGGTGGATCGCGGCCGGGCGACCGGCTCCTTCCACGAACCGGGCGGGCGGATGTATTCCCACGGCCTGGCCGCCATCGCTCTGACCGAAGCCTACGCGATGACGCAGGATGAAGACCTCAAGCTCCCGGCCCAGCTCGCCCTCAACTTCATCGGCTACGCCCAGGACCCGGTCGGCGGCGGTTGGCGTTACGAGCCGCGGCAGGCGGGCGACACCTCGGTCGTCGGCTGGCAGCTCATGGCCCTAAAAAGCGGCGACTTGGCGCATCTCATCGTCGATCCCAATACCGTGCGCCGGGCCGTTCACTTCCTCGATAGCTCGCAGTCCGACAGTGGCTCGAGCTACGGGTACACTGGCCCCGGACACGGTAACGCCACCACCGCCATCGGCCTGTTATGCCGCATGTATACCGGCTGGAAGCGCGACACCGGCGCCTTGCAGCGGGGTGTGGAGCGGCTTTCCAACATCGGCCCATCCAAACACAATATGTATTACAATTACTACGCTTCCCAGGTGCTGCGGCATAACGCCCTGCCCAGTGACGACGCCAGCATGGCCACCTGGCGGAAGTGGGACGACGCGATGTCCGGCTACCTTCGCGACACACAGTCGCACGCCGGGGTTGAGGCGGGGAGCTGGTTTTTCGGCCGCGGCGAACACGGCGCCGAAAAAGGCGGCCGCCTCTATCACACCGCCATGGCGGCGATGATCCTCGAGGTCTACTACCGTCACATGCCCATCTACCGGCAGCAGGTGACGGAGGAGGACTTCAAGCTGTGAGAATAGAAACCCGCAGCGTAAGCAAGGGATAGAAGCGTCAGCGAGGGATAACGAGGAACGCCCCGAGTCCCTCGTTCATGCTTCGGGTTGCCATCTTCCTGCGATTCCAGGCTCACTCCACCGGCCTGAGCGTGATGTTCCGATACGCCACCGGTCCGTGGTCGCCTTGCAGCATCAACGGCCCGGTCGGCTGTTCGTCTTGATACGTGGAGGCCCGGGTCGGCCCGGTCAGTTCGACGTTTTCATGCACGACCACGCCGTTGTATTTGACCTGAACAAAGCAGGCGTTGGCGATCTTCTTGCCACGTTCGTCGAACCGCGGCGCCCGGAATACCACGTCGAACGACTGCCACTGGCCCGGCGGCTTGCTGGCGTTGACCCGCGGGGGATGTCCTTCGAAACCTTTGCCGCCCTTCCAACGCTGGTAGACGCCGCCGCAGTCGCTGTGCTGCACGTCTTGCTTTCCGTAACTGTCGAACACCTGGATTTCATATCGTCCCATGAAGTAGACGCCCGAGTTGCTGCCCTGGGGAACCATGAACTCGACGTGGGCCGCGACGTCGCCGTGCTCCGCCTTGGTCAGCAGATTGCTCGTGCGGCCGGTGGCGCCGTTCACGATGATCTTCGGGCCCTCGTCCGCCGCAGTGTCGGCTTTCAGCCGCTTGGGGTTGTCGGGGTCGGGCTTGACAGTCGTCGCCACCAGCCAATCGCCGGTGGGATCACGAAAGGCGGAGAGGTCCTCGCCGATCGGGGCAATCGTCTCTTGCCCGGCGGCGCGGCCGACGGCGGCAAGCACCGCGAGCAGTATCCAGGTGGTCGCAAGGCCATCCCGTCGAATCGTCATGGTGTTTTCTCCCAAGTGGTAAAGCGCGGAACTCCGTGCAGCGGCCAGTTCTAAACGATGCCAACAGCTTACCACGCGGGGCGGGCCCGTCACACATGGGCCTGCGCTCCGCGGGTCCTACCCTACTTTCCACCCGCCAAATGGGGATAATACGCCCCATGCCACCCAAACTCTTTCACGCCGAAAGCCCCCGGGCCATCCGGCCCGCGAAGACCGATCGGCTGATCCTCAAGCGGGAGCTGAACCAGGTCGCTCAGGACAAGCGGCTGGAACGCTCGGTGTTGGAGGCGTCCCACGCCGTGCTCGTGCATTGGGCCGACCTCGAAAGCTCCGGCAAACTCGAGCGGATCAAAGAGGAGCAACTTCAGGGCGAGTTTCTCGCGGACATCTTCGGCAAGGCCCTGCACTATGTCGGGCATCTTTCCGGAACGGACACCTGGAACTACGTCCAGCACCCCAAGCTCAACAACCAAACGCCCGACGCCGCCCTCGGTTTTTTCACCGAAAGCGGCGCTGATTTCCGGGCCGTGATCGAGCTGAAAGGCCCGCTTGTCGATCTCGACTACCACCGCTCGGCGGGCCGCACGGCCGTCGATCAGTGCTGGGATTACCTGGTCAACACTCCGCCGACGTGCCGCTGGGGCATCGTCAGCAACATCGTCAGCTTTCGCCTTTACGAGCGGGACAGCACGAAGCGGGCCTACGAGCACTTCACACTGCAATCGCTCCGCGACTTCGAGACCTTTCGCGAGTTCTACGCGCTCTTCGAGCGCGACGGCTTGATCGTAGCCAAATTCTACAACGAGCCCCGCGCCAAATATCTGTTGCGCCGGACGCGCGAGCGGCAACGCGAGGTCAGCGATAAGTTGTACGACGCCTACTCGCAGCGGCGGGGCGAACTCATCCGCGAACTCCGCCACAAGTACGGGCACTCGGTTGAGGACGCCATCGAAATGGCCCAGCGGCTGTTCGACCGCATCATATTCGTCGCCTTCTGCGAGGATCGCGGCCTGCTGCCCCCCAGAATCATCGATAAAGCCTACAAAGTGGGCGGACTGCACACGGTGACCAACCCCCGCTGGCAGAGCTTCAAGGCCCTGTTCCGCTTTGTCAACGAGGGCAACCACAATTCCGCCATTCCCGCGTACAACGGCGGCCTGTTCGCGCCGCATCCGGTCGACGATCTCGAGCTGCCCGACGAGTGGACCGAGTTTTTCAGGCAAGTGGGCGACTACGACTTCGCCGACGAAGTCAACCTCGAGGTGCTGGGCCACCTCTTCGAGCGATCGATCACGGAACTGGAAAAACTCAAGCACACGGGCATGTTTTTCGGTGACGCGGAGAAGGCGGAGCGATACGCCGCCATGCCGCAGTCGGCCAAGCGGAAGCGGCTGGGCGTCTATTACACGCCGGCGGAACTGACCAGCCGCATCGTGCAATATACGGTCGATGAATGGATCGCCCAGCGGTTCGCGGACCTGGCGGCAACCTACGGCATTGCCCGCGAAGACGCCGACCGCGGCGCCGTCCCGGACGATCCCGCGTACTGGCAGGATTGCCTCGATATTCTGCGGCGCCTGAAAATCGTAGACCCGGCCTGCGGCAGCGGGGCGTTTCTCTTCCAGGCGTACGACGTGCTGGAGGCCCGCTACCGCGAAGTCATCGGCCACCTGGAGACACCGCCCCCGCCGCCGAAACCGGTCCCACGGATTAAGGAACTGACCGACGAGGAGGAGAACGCCATACTCCGGGAGAAGTTCGAGGAATGGGTCAAACTCAATCGGCAGAGAAAGACGTTCACGCTCGCGGAACTCGATGAGCTTGACGAAAAGCTGGAGCGCCAAAAACGCAAACGCAAGAAGGCCCGCGCTCCGCAGCTTCCCATCCTGGAAGAAGAACCGCCGCGCCCGGAGACGCTGCACGACAAAATCCCCGAGTTCATCCTCAACGACAACCTCTTTGGCGTCGATCTTTCGCCGGAGGCGGTCGAAATCACGCAGCTTGCCCTCTGGATCCGCTCCGCGTCGCCCGGCCGCACGCTGGCCAAACTCTCCGACAACATCGTCCACGGCAACTCGCTGGTGCATGATCCGGAGGTCCACGGCGCCGGCTTCGACTGGAAGACCCGGTTCCCACAGGTGTTCGACCGCGAGGAGGCCGGCTTCGACTGCGTCGTCGGCAACCCGCCCTGGGAGCGGATGAAGCTGCAAGAGCGGGAGTTCTTCTCGCTGCCGGCGCCGGAAATCGCCACCGCCACCAACGCCGCCACGCGGCGGCGGCTTGTCGGAAAGCTGGCGAAAGCCGAGCCGGAACTCTTCGAGCGCTATCAAATCGCCCAGCGGGAAGCCGAAACGCTGCTGACCTACTGCCGAACCAGCGACGCCTACCCGCTGACCGGCCGCGGCGACATCAACACCTACGCGGTCTTCGCGGAGCTGGCCAATCAACTGGTCGCCCCGCATGGCCGCGTCGGGTTGCTCGTCCCCTCCGGCATCGCGTCGGACAAGACGACGAAGGACTTTTTTGGCGAACTGGCGGGCAACAATCGGCTGGTTCGGCTGTATGACTTCGAGAACAAGAGGGTCTTCTTTCCGGAAGTACATGCTTCCTTCAAGTTCTCGATTCTCAATTTCGGCGGCAAGGCGGCGACCACCGACGCGGCCGATTTCGTCTTCTTTATTCACGATGCGGACGAGATCGACGATCCCAAGCGGCACGTCGCGCTCACGAGCAAGGACATCGAGCTACTGAACCCCAACACGCGGACCTGCCCCATTTTCCGCTGCCAGCGCGACGCGAAGATCACCAAGGCGATCTACCGCCGCGTGCCGGTGCTGATCGACCGGCGGCGCAAGGGCCCGACGCGAAATCCGTGGGGTGTGAGCTTTCGACGCATGTTCGACCAAACCAACGATGCAGAACTCTTTCACGAGGCGAATGCGCTCAAGTCAAAGGGTTTCAAGCTCGACGGCAACCGTTGGACCAAGGGCAAACAAACGCTGTTGCCCGTGTACGAAGCTAAGATGCTGCAAGCGTTTGACCACCGGGCGGCGGATGTCATCACCGCGCGAAATAACTGGGTTCGCCAGGGTCAAACGGCAAGAACAACGCGCGTCGATCATGCCAATCCGGAACATACCTCGATGCCGCGCTTCTGGATCGAGCAATCGCATGTCGAAGAACATGTCGGCAAGGACGTCATGCACTTCCTTTGCTTCAAGGACGTGACGAGTCCCACCAATCAGCGAACCATGATCGCCACGTTCACGCCTGTGGCTGCCGTTGTCAATTCGGCTCCGATTATCCTGACGGAACAGGCGCCGCAACTTCAGGCTTGTCTGCTGGGAAACCTAAACGCGTTCGCCTACGACTTTGTGGTGCGGCAGAAGATTAGCAACGTCCATCTCAACTTTTTCATCGTCGAACAAATCCCAACGCTGCCCCCCGACGCTTACGCCAAACCCTGCCCGTGGCAGCACGGCGAAACGCTGGAAACCTGGATCAGCGAGCGGGCGCTCAAGCTCACCTGCACCGCCGAGGATATGCTTCCCTTGGCCGACGCCTGCGGGTTCACCTCCGGCAGCTTTCAAAAGGAGTACGGCGGGCGGCTGAATAAGTGGGATGAAGAGGAACGCGCGGTCTTGATGGCTCAGCTCGACGCCGCGTACTTCCACCTTTACGGAATCAATCGCGACGACGCCGAGTACATCCTCAGCACATTCAAAGGCATCCACGACACGAAATCGCTCTTCCCCGGCCAGGCGACCACCGCCCAATTCATTGTGGAAAAATACGACGAGCTGGCGGCCGCGATGGCATTGCCGCAAAAAGGCGCAACGGCCGCAAGGAAGACGGCGGCCAAACCAAAATAACCCTGGCCATCACATAGCCCTGACCATGGGTCAGGGAAGGGGCGTTGTCCCGAAACCCCGCGCCGTTTGCCGCAACAACGTCGCTCTCCCCGGCCAGTGGCCGGGGCTAGGGTTCCGTCGTCGAGCGTTCGACCGACTCCGGCCGCTCCACCACTTCCGAATCGATCACCACGTCCCGCGGGCCGGGCTGGCTGGTTGGGCTTCCGCCCGCTCCGTCCGGTCCGCCTCCCGTCCGGAACTCCGGAATGTCGAACTTCCGCCGGAACCAGTGGACAATCCACCGTTTGATGATCTGGCGGCTCGGCGGAATCAGGAGGGCAAAGCCGGTGGCGTCGGTCAACATGCCGGGCGTGAGCAACAGTCCGCCGGCGAACAGAATCAGGCCCGCATCAAACAGGGCATCGCCGGGCATACGTCCGGTGCGGAGTTCCCCGATAATCCGGCGAAACGCCGTCGTCCCCTGCATCTTGGCGAGCACGCCACCGAGAATCCCCGTCACGATCACCACCACCAGCGGGAAATACCAGGCCGTGAGGTTGCCCAGATACAGCAATAGCGCCAACTCGACCAGCGGCAGGGCGATGAATGCGAAGATGATGATGGTGAGGGTTCGCAAGATGATCTCCGTCGCGGGCCGCCCAGACAATCCGAATTCCACGAGGGCCACGCCGGATTGTATGATGGACCCTTCGCGGTGGCCATGCAAAGACCCTCTGAAACAAAACGGACAAGACGGCTGATGTTCTTTTCCTTTGACGGGATTGACGGAACGGGCAAGAGCACGCAGGTGGCCCGGTTCGTGCCGTGGCTTAAGGAACAAGGCCACGCGGTGGTGGAATGCCGCGACCCCGGCGGGACGGCGCTGGGAGAGCGGGTGCGGGAGATCTTGCTGCACCGGCAGGAAATCGAAATGGGAGGTGTCGCCGAGATGCTGCTTTACATGGCGGCGAGAGCGCAGTTGGTCGAGGAAGTCATCCGTCCCGCGCTCGGCCGTGGCGAGACCGTCGTGTGCGACCGCTTCCTATTGGCCAACGTGGCGTACCAGGGATACGGCGGCGGCCTTGGCGCCAAGGTGGTGCGGGACGTGGGAGAGATCGCCGTGGGCTCCGAGATGCCCGTTTGCGTCTTCCTGCTCGACATGCCGGCGGACGCGGCCGCCCGGCGAATGAACCGCTCACTGGATCGCCTGGAAAGCCGCGGCCTGGTGTTCCTTAAGCGCGTCCGCCAAGGGTACCTGGAAGAAGCGGCGCGGAACGACCACATCCACGTGATCGATGCGGATCAAGAGGTTGAGGGGGTGTGGCGGGACATCGAACGAGTGGCCAGCGAACTTCTGCATCGCCGGCACGTTTGAGTCGGGAAGGGGCGACAGGACGGAATCGCCAAGAAACGGCGTGACGCGAGTCGCTTCCGCCTCAGGCCGAACTTTTTCGATCAGGTGCGCGATTTGTCAGCTCAGACACAGGGAATACGCCGAAAACGGTTGATTTCGAAATTCGGGATTCTGGCTACATTTGGGTGGCCAGGCCGAGAATGTCGAAGACGCGACGCTGGAGATCGGTCGGCGCGGTCCATTGGTCGAAGCACGCGTCGGGCGAGGCCTTCCAGCGGACTCGGTTCTTGCAGACCGTCGCCAGGTCTTTCAGTAGATCCCGTCAATGGAAGATGGGTAAGGCGCCAGTGTTGTTCGCGTGAGCGGCGGGAAACTATTGCAGAGTGCGGCCCTTTGGCCGAAGATCACGTCGAGGGCAATGGGTTTTGGGTTTTACGGCGCCTGCTTTCCCCCGCGCAAGGCGTGGCCCGCCAAGAACCAACCGCCAACAACCAACCGCCATGTTCCCCTTGCTTCGCCGCATCTTTCCCCTGGCCGCTTTTGGCCTCCTGGCCGCGGCCGTCGTGTGGGCCGTGTCGTTCAACACGCTGCCGCCGGCCGATTTCTCGTTTGTCAACGGGCAGGAAATCAAGAGCGTCGATCCATCCAAGATCGACGGCGCCCCGGAAGGTCGCATTGTCAACGAACTCTTCGAGGGGCTCTACCGCATGGCGCCGGACCCCGACGAGCCCACCCGCCTCACGCCGCAGCCGGCCATGGCGGTGGGCCACACGCTTTCCGCCGACCAGCGCACCTACACCTTCAAGATGCGACCCGGCGCGATTTGGGATAACGGCGACCCGGTCACGGCGCATGACTTCGTCTGGTCGTGGCGGCGGACGCTCCATCCCGAGACCGCCTCCCGGTATTCCTACCAGCTTTATTACATTGCCGGGGCACAGAAGTACAACACCGGCGACGTCGGGGCCGGGGACCGGGTAGAAATCGAGCTCGCCGACCGCCCCGACTCCATGCAGTCCTTCCCCCGCGGAACGATTCTCGTGGGGCAGCTCAAACGCATCCTCAAGCCCTCCGAGCCGTCCTTGGCCCCGGACGACTCGGACGACAAGAAGAAGAAAGCGCGGGCCCAGTGGCGCAAGCGTTGGGTCTACGAGGTCGAGATCAAACCGCCCTTCGATGGCGTCTTCGCAAAGCAGTCGCGGCCTGCCCGCGGCCCGAACGAGGCTCGGCGGGACAGCGTGCAACCCGACGACGTCTATTGGGCCAGGGACGGCGCCCTGCGCCGCTTCACGCAAAGCGAAACGGTCGTCGCGGAAAGCGCCCGCGGCGAGAAGCGGATCGAGCATTGCCACCAGGTATTGCCTCACTTCGAGAGCGTGGCGCAGGTCAAGGCGGTCGACGACGCCACGCTAACGGTGACGCTCGACCATCCCACGCCGTATTTCCTGGATCTCGTCGCGTTCTATCCGCTCTATCCGGTCAACCGCCGCTGCGTCGAGGAGCACGGGTTTCCGCAATGGACCAAGGTGAGGAATATCGTCGGCAACGGGCCGTACCGGCTGAAGCTGCGGCGGCTGCGGGACCGCATCCGGCTGGAAAAGAGCGAAACCTACTGGGACGCCGACAGCGTAAGCATCGAAACCATCGACGCCCTGGCCGTCACCTCCGAAACGACGATGCTCAACATGTATCTCAACGGGCAGATCGACTGGGCGATCACCGTGCCGGTTTCGGTCATTCCGCAGCTCAAGGTGCGCGACGACTGGCGTTCGGCGCCGTTTCTCACCACGTACTTCTTTCGCCTGAACGTCAATCGGCCTCCGCTCGACAACCCGCTGGTGCGGCAAGCGCTCAACCTGGCGACCGACAAGCGGCAGATCACGGAATACGTGACCCGGGCCGGGCAGCAGCCGGCCCGTTCGATCGTCCCGCCGGGCATTCCGGATTACGAGCCGGCCTATTGCGGTGAATACGATCCGGAAAAAGCGCGGGAGTTGCTGGCCAAGGCCGGTTATCCCAACGGCCGGGGCTTTCGCAAGATAGAACTCCTGATTAACGACCTGGAGGGCCACCGCACCATCGCCGAAGTGATCGAACGCCAGTGGCGGACGAACCTCGGCATCCAGGTCGAAATCCGCCAACTCGAATGGAATTCGTACCAGGCCACCACCAACAACATGGAATACGATGTGGCCCGGGCCGGCTGGATCGGAGACTATCCCGATCCCAACACATTCCTGGACATGTGGGTGACGGATGGGCCCAACAACAGCACCGGGTTTGCCAGCAAAGAATACGACGACTTGATCGCCCGGGCCGCGACCATTACCGACCGCGCGCAGCGGATGCAAACGCTTCATCGGGCCGAACGCATTCTGATGGACGCCCAGCCGATCATCCCCATTTACTATTATGTATCGGTCAATCTGGTCAGGCCATATGTCTCGGGCTTTCACAGCAACATCCAGGACGTGCATCCGCTGAGCCGGCTGCGGATCGACGAAGCGCAGCGGCGGGCGATGCGGGAGGCGGAGAAGACGCAGGGAGGCCCGCGGTGATCCGTTTTCTCGCCATCCGCCTGCTGTGGTACGCGATCACCATTTGGGCCGTTTTCACCGTCAGTTGGCTGTTGATGCGAAGCGTGCCGGGCGGCCCGTACGCCAGCGAGCGAAAGGTCTCGGAGGACGTCGAGCGGAACTTGATGGAACGCTACCGGCTCGACAGGCCGATGCACGTTCAGTATTGGAACGAGCTGACGCGGGACGTAACGCTCGACTTCGGCTACAGCATGAAGATGGAGGATTACACGGTCGGCGAGATCATCGCCGAGGGGCTGCCGATCTCCGCGTCGCTGGGGGTGGTGGCGCTGGCCCTGGCCCTGTTCGTCGGCCTTTCGGTCGGCGTCATCTCCGCGTTGTGGCGGCAATCGCTGCTCGACGTCTCGTTGCGGACGCTGGCGACGCTGGGCATCGCCATCCCCAACTTCGTGCTGGCCGGGGCGATGATTGTGCTCTTCGTGTTCGAGTTGGACTGGTTTCCCGCGGCCGGCTGGGGTTCGCCGCGGCATTTGTTTTTGCCAGCGGTCTGCCTGGCGGCTCCGTTCGCAGCGTACATCGCGCGGCTCACGCGGACCGGCATGTTGGACACGCTCCACCAGGACTACATCCGCACCGCGGTGGCCAAGGGCCTGACCTCGCGGCAGGTCGTGCTCAAACACGCCCTGCGAGGGGCGCTGCTGCCGGTCGTCTCGTTCCTGGGACCGGCCATCGCGGGAATCCTGACGGGGTCGCTGGTGCTCGAACGCATCTTCGTCATCCCCGGCATGGGAACGCACTTCGTCGAGGCCGCCCTGCAGCGCGACTACCCGCTGGCGATGGGCGTGGTGCTGGTCTACACGACGCTGGTGTTCGCGATGAACACACTGGTCGATCTGTCCTACGCGCTGATCGACCCGCGGGTGAAACTGCGGTGAATCGTGCGCTGCCGGCAGCCTCAGGCTTCGGCAGAATAGAACGGCCCCCCAAGTCGGTGAACCTGCGGAGCCTGCCATGTCCACGGTTACCCGTGCCATCCCCGAATCTCCCTATCACTCTGGCCCCCTCGGAGCCGCCGCTGGTCGGTGGCGAGCGGATGAGCAAGGCCGAGTTTCTTAGGCGGTACGAGGCGTGTCCGGAACTGAAACAGGCCGCGCACACACCCGGCGTTCAAGCCACGACGAATACGACGATTCGCCTCGAAGGCGACAACGAACCGCGGCTGGACGTTCTGTTGCGGCTTGACGAGGGGCACGGCGGCCAGACCCGCATCGAGGGGAAATTCCTCGTGGGACCGCCCGAGGTCGTCGCGGAGGTTTCTTCCACCATCACGCACCACGACTTGCACGACAAGTTTGATCTGTTTGAAGAAATCGGCGTCCGCGAGTACCTGGTGTGGCGGGTGTGGGACGCGGCCATCGATTGGTTCGTGCTTGCGGAAAACGGGACGTACGACCGTCTGTCAATCGACGAAAACGGCCTCTTCAAAAGCCTCGTCTTGCCGGGCCTGTGGCTGGACTCCGCGGCGATGGTTCGCGGTGATATGAAGCGAGTGCTGGAAGCGCTGAACCAGGGCATCCAGAGCGACGAGCACCGGACGTTCGTCCAGCAACCACGAGCGACGTGAACCTGGCCCCCGGAATGTTCACAGCACGGCCTTCGGCCGCAACCGAAGAAAGAACCGCAGATGGACCAGATGGACGCAGATCTCTCGGACGTATCTCGCTTCCGAGTTATCTGCGTCTATCTGCGGTTCAAGAACGTTTGGCGCCGTGCGAAAGCCTCTGATATTGGTGGCGCGGGGATCGCATTACGCCACGGGCCGCCGGTAGTGCCGGTATGCGAGGAGCACCTCGTAGAGGTCTTGCGAGATCTTCACCGGGTCCTCACCAAAATCCTCCAGCCAGGTGCGGCGGCTTTCATAAGCCTCGGCCAGCAGGGGCAGCACTTCGTCCAAGGGAAGCTCGACCTCGGGCGTCGCGGGCGAGTTGGCCGATGCGGACGCCGGATGCGTGGCGATGTCCAGTTCCGGGCCGAAGTAGACGCTCAGCCGCGGGCGAGAAAGGGGGCTGGCTTGCATGTGTCGCGTTCCTCTTCCGCCCTCGGTGTTTTTCACCGGGGGCTAAATGTGTGCGTGCGTTGCATCGCGTTATCGGCCGCGGACCCGGTTCGGGTTTGCCCTTTTTTGACGAAGCGGCCGATTTTTCTCAAAACCCGGCTGTAGCGATTGTGGGGCCGCCGGGCGCCGCGTAACGCAGGCAAACTGCGTGGGGTATGCGCGATCCTTGACAATCATCCATGCTCGTCATAGATTGCGGGACGTTTGTGTCTTAACGGCGTGTGAAGGTGAGGCGTGCGCGCTTCCCTCCTCCGCCTGTCGTCCCCGCGGCCCGGCTTCTGATGGAAACCGCGATCACAATCGATCTTGGGGTGGTTGCGCGGCGGCTCGAGCTGCCGGAGAGCAGCGTTGCTAGCGTCATTGAGCTGCTCGACGAGGGGAATACCGTCCCCTTCATCACCCGCTACCGCCGCGACCAGACCGGCGGAATGGATGAAGAGCAGATCCGCCACATCCAGGAGGCGGTGACCAGGCTGCGGATGATGGCGGAGCGGAAGCAAACGATCCTCCGTTCGATCGATTCGCAAGGCAAACTGACTGATGCGCTGGCCGAGCAGATCGCCGCCACCGATTCCCCGCGGCGGCTCGAGGACCTGTACCTTCCGTTCAAGCCGAAGAAGCAAACGCTCGCCACGATCGCCCGTGAGAAGGGCTTGCAGCCGCTGGCCGATGAAGTCCTCGCCAACTCGCCGGCCGCCCGCGACCTGGATATTCGGGCCCGTGATTTCATCGACCCCGACAAACGCATCCTCACCGTGCCCGACGTGTTGTTGGGTGTCGGTCATTTACTGGCGGAGCAGTTCAGCGAAGACGCGGAACTGCGGGGGCGGCTGCGGGAAATCTACAATCGTACCGGTAAACTGGTCAGCCGGGCGGTGGAGACGCAACCCGCTCGCGGCGAATCGGAAAAACCCGCGGCGCCCCCCGCCGGCGCCACTCGTGGCGAAACGGACACCGAACCGCCGCCCGCCGAACCGCCGCCCGCCGTACCGCCGCCCGCCGAACCGCCGCCTGAGGTGGCCCCCGAAGCGTCTGCCGGTTCCGACGCGGCCGCCGAGTCGCCGCCCGAGCCGATCGAAAAACCCGAGCCGGCGCTGGAAGCCGAAGCGCCGCCGGCCGCCCCCGCCTCTGCCCCCGCGAAAAAGAAATCCAAAAAGGGGAAGGATGAAGCCCGGCAAGAGCAGGCGGAGGAGCGCCGCGAAAAGCGGGCGAAGAAGAAAGAGCGCGAACGCGAGCAGCGGGAAAAGGCCTTCCGCGACTATTTCCACTTCGATCAGGCCGTCGGCAAGGCCCCGCCTCATCGCATCCTCGCCATCAACCGCGGCGAAAAGGCCCGTGTGCTGAAGGTCAAAATCGACGCCGACTTCGAGCAGTTGCAGCGGGTCACGGAAGAACGGCTCGTCCCTGCCGATCATCCCCATGCCGATTTTCTCCGTGGAGTGGTCAAGGACGCCTTGAGTCGGTTGATCATCCCCAGCCTCGAGCGCGAACTCCGCCGCGATCTCACCGACAACGCCGAATCCCACGCGGTCGAGGTCTTCGCCCGCAATCTCCGCAACCTGCTTTTGGTGGCCCCGGTGCACGGCAAACGGGTGCTGGCGGTGGATCCCGGTTTCCGCAGCGGCTGCAAACTGGCGGCGCTCGACGAATTCGGCAACGTCCACGGCCACGGGGTGATGCACTTCGTCGGCGGCGAGGCCCGCAAAAAACAGGGGCGGGCCATGATCGTCGAGATGGCGCTGCTGCACCGGCTCGACGTGATCGCCATCGGCAACGGCGCCGGCTGCCGCGAGACGGAGACGCTCGTCTCGGAAATTCTCGCCGACGAACTCAAGGACGCCGACGTCGCCTACGTTGTGGTCAACGAAGCCGGCGCCAGCGTTTACTCCACCAGCCCCGCCGGGCGCGAGGAACTGCCGCAATACGACGCCACGCTCCGCGGCGCCATCTCCATCGGGCGGCGGTTGCAGGACCCGCTCTCGGAACTGGTGAAGATCAATCCGTCGAACATCGGCGTGGGGCTGTACCAGCACGACATGAAGGCCAAGCACCTCCGCGAGTCGCTCGACGCGGTGGTCGAATCGTGCGTCAACTACGTAGGCGTTGATTTGAACACGGCCAGCCCCGCTCTGCTCCGCTACGTCTCGGGTCTCAATCAGCTCACCGCCCGGCGGCTCTACGAGCGCCGGCAGAAAGGCGGGCCGTTTCAAAACCGCGAAGAACTGAAGGATGTGACCGGCTTCGGCGCGCAGACGTTCACGCAGGCGGCGGGCTTTTTGAAAATCCCGGAAAGCGACGATCCGCTCGACGCGACGTGGATTCATCCGGAAAGCTACGAGATCGCCCGGAGGGTGGTCGAGAAGTTGGGGTCGTCGCTGAGCGAGTTCCACACCAACGGCCGCGCCGCGGAGCCGCCCGTCGATCGCAGCGCGGAACCGCCCGCCGATTGCGACGAAGCCCCGGCCGAGGAATCCGCGGCGGCGCCTCAGCAGGAAGAATCCGCCGAACCGCCACCGCCGCCCGGGCGCCGTTGCGTCCGGCCGCCGCGGGACCTGGTCGAAAAACTCAAAACCACCAGCGTCGATGAACTGGCCGCCGAACTCGGCGTCGGCAAGATGCTGCTGGCCGACATCCTCCGCAATCTGCGGCGGCCCGGCCGGGACCCGCGGGAAGACCTTCCCAAACCGATCTTCCGCCGCGGGGTCGTCAGGCTCGAAGACCTGGAGCCGGGGATGGAACTGGCCGGGTCGGTGCTCAACGTGGTCGATTTCGGCGTCTTCGTCGATATCGGCATGCACGACAGCGGGCTGATCCATATCAGCCGGCTCTCCACCCGGTACGTGCAGGATCCGCACGACGTGGTGAGCGTGGGCGATACGCTGCGGGTGTGGGTGCATGCGGTGGATAAGCAGCGGCGGCGGGTCTCGCTCACGGCGATTGAGCCGGGACAAGAGAAGGAAAAACCGCAGCGGCCGCGCGGCCGTCCCGGACCGGCCGAAGGTGGCGACCGCCCACCCAGAGAAGCATTGGCCCCGCCCCGCGGGGACCGCCCCCGCCAGCAAGGCGATCGAAAGCCGGGAGGCGCTGGCGTCCGGCGCGACGCGGGCAAACCGGCCGGCGGGCGCGACGCCAAGGCCCCGCGCGAATCGCGGGAAGGCCGTGGCGGCCGCCGCGGCGATCGCCGGCAAGGCAAGGGAACGCATTTCGAAAAGAACCGCCAGCCACGCACCTACGAGGTCAAACCCAAAGAGCCGGCCAGTCCGATCACCAAGGCCATGAAGGAAGGCCGCGCCCCTCTCCGCTCCTTCGCCGACTTGCAGCAGTTCCTCAGCGTGCAGTCGGAGCCCGAGCCGGCCAAAGAAGATGCGGCGAACGCCAAGGCCCCAGCCGACGCGCCTTGCGCCAGTTCGCCTCCGCCCGAGGAATCGCCCGCGGAAGTGGCCGCCGTCCCGCCAGCCCCGAACCCCGCGGCCTTGGAAACCACCGACCCGCCCGCGCACGAAGAATCGCCGCCGCGCGAGCCGGCGCCGCCGCGTTCACCGGAAGGTGCGGAGAAGGCCGACGAAAAGGCCGCGCCGACTGACAAGCCGCAAGACACCGTGGTAGAATAATATCGCCATGGAAGGGGTCAGGAGTCTTTTTCGGTTCGATCGGCGACCCGATTGAGAGCACGTTGGCCGAAAAAGACTCCCGACCCCTTGAGGCCTCCGATGTTCGTGCGTCAGATTTAATTCATGAGTGATTTCGAAGCCCGCTTGCGGAAGGCCATCGACCGCGGCGAACGCCGCAGCGACGAGAAGCGGGCCGCCGCCGCCCGGCAAGCCCTTTCCGAGGAAGAACTCCGCCGGCTGCATACGCAGTACCGGCTCGAGCTGTCCGAGCGGATCGAGCAGTGCGTAAGGAAACTGACCGACGCCTTCCCCGGCTTTCAGTACGAAACGATTTACGGCGAACGCGGCTGGGGCGCCGCCTGCCGGCGGGACGATTTCGACTCGCGCGGCGGATCGGGCCGTAACAACCTTTACAGCCGCCTGGAGATGACGGTCCGGCCCCATTCCCCGCTGCAGGTGCTCGACCTGGCGGGCAAAGGGACGATCCGCAACAAGGAAGTGTTCCACCGCAATTTTTTCAAGAAACTGGAAGAGGTGGACAGCGACGAGTTCGCCGCCCTGATCGACGCCTGGGCCCTGGAATACGCGGAACGGTTTGCGGCGACGCGGTGAAAAGCGACTCGCGACTGCAATACCGCCGGCGGCGTTCCGTTTTATCTAAGGTCCAAGGTTCCGAATCTATTCCCGCACCTGCGAAAGCGAGAACGAAATGTCGAGTTTTGGAAAAATGCTGGTCCTGTCAAGTCTTGGCGTGTTACTGATGCTGCCGGCGGCCCTCGCCCAAGACGCCGATCCCGCGGACGGCCCGCCCGTCGCGGATGACCCCGCCGGCGACGACGCCTTCTTTCCGCCGCTGCGGCCCCGGCGCGGTCCTCGCGACCTGGGGGTGAAACCTGGCGAGGGAAAGGCTGCGGCGGAAGACGGCGCGGCCGCCCCGAGACTCCGGCCACGCAATCGCGATGACCGACCCCAGGCCGCTGCGCCACCTACCCGCGAACAAATCCTGGCGGAATTTGACGCCGATGGTGACGGCAAGCTGAGCCGCGCGGAAGCCCTCACGGCGCGAAAAACGCTCCGTGAGCGGGAGATGGCTCGAAATCGCGAGGGTAACCAACAAAACGGGCAAGGCGTCGGTCCGCAAGGCCAGCAGGGCGTTGTCCCGCACGCAGGGCAAGGCGTTTGTCCCCAGGGGATGGGACAAGGAATGGGACAAGGAATGGGACAAGGAATGGGACGAGGAATGGGACGAGGAATGGGAATGGGAATGGGACGAGGAATGGGAATGGGACAAGGCGGAACCGGCATGGGACCGCAGGGTGGCGGCATGGGACAAGGCGGACCCGGCATGGGACCGCGGGGCGGCATGGGACGCAGATCCATGATGGGCCCCCGTGGGGGAGGCGGCCGCGGCGGCCGATAGCTCCCCAGCGCGGCCTTCGGCCATCACCCAAAAGGAACCACGGATGGACCCAGCGCGGACTACGGCCGCAACCAGAGGGAACCACGGATGGACATCACGAAATAAACGCCTCTTCCTCTTCGCCCGATTGCAAGTCGATCTCGCCCGTGTCTTCCAGGCGGCGGACGACGTCCACGATTTGCTGCTGCATGTGCTCGACTTCCGAGACGCGGACGGCGCCGAGGTATTCCATTTCTTCCTCGAGCATCTTTGCGGCCCGCTTCGACATATTGCCGAGGATTTTGGTCTTCAGTTCCAGCGGGGCGCCCTTGAGCGCCAGGGCCCATTGGTTGCTTTCCACGTTTTTGAGCACCGCCTGCACGTCTTTGTCGGAGAGCTTGGCGATGTCGGGGAAGACGAACATCAGCCGGCGGATGTCCTCGACCAGGTCGGGGTCCTCGTCCGAGAGATTGTCGAGCACGGCCCGCTCCGTGGCGCGTTCCGTGACGTTGAGGATTTCCGCCACGGTCTGCACGCCGCCGGCCTTGTCGTAGCTTTGGCTCATCACGCTGGCCATCCGGTTCTCCAGGCCGCGTTCCACCTCCTTGAGCACCTCCGGGTTGGTCTGGCCCATGCGGGCGATGCGGCGGATGACCGCCTGTTGCCGCTCCGGCTGCAGGTGCTGCAATATCTCGGCCGCCTTTGCCGGCGGCACGTGGGAGAGGACCAGCGCGATCGTCTGGGGATGCTCGTCGTTGATGAACGTCAGGAGGTTTTGGGCGTCCACCTTTTTGAGGAAGCCGAACGGCAGGGCCTCGATCGTCTGGCGGAGGTTTTCGATCATGTCGGCCGCGGCCCGGCCGAGGGCTTTTTCGACGAGCTTCTTGGCGAGATCGAGCCCGCCGGCCTCGCCGCCCAAGGCGTGCGGGTTCGATTCCGCAAACTCGCGGATGACCAGCTCCTGCTCCTCCGACTCGAGCGAGCAGTGCTTGGCGATTTCGAGCGAAACGCTCTCGATCTGGGTGTGCGAAAGCCGCGTGAGAACGTCGACGGCTTCCTCCTCCGGCAGCGACATCAGCAAGATCGCGGCCTTGCGGAGATTGGTAAGGGGGTGGGGAGAACGCATGGGACCGGGTGTGGGGCGCGCAAGAAATTAGGGCCTCGGGCCAAATCGGCCCGTTATCTCAACCATCGGCGCCAGGAGACGGCCGACGTAAGAAGAAGAAGACCCGGCCGCCATGCTTTTTCGCGATCCGCAATCTACAGATCGCTCTGAACCAACTGTGCTTTGGCCGGTTCCGCGACCGGTTTGCTTTCCCGGCCGTCGTGGAGGAAGACGCGGTCGGCGCCGTCGGTGGTCGCGGCGTCGAGGGCTTGCTCGGCCCGCTGGAGGAGCTTGTCGGCGGTGTCGCTGATCGACGCTTCGGCCACGCCCACGCTCACCGTGAAGCGGAGCTTGCCGTTGGTCATCGGCAGCACAAACCGCGAGGCCGCGCTGCGAATCCGCTCGGCCACGTTGGCGGCGTCCTCCAGGCCGGCGCTGGGCATCAACAGGGCGTACGTCTCTTTGTCGTAGCGGGCGATGTGGTCCATGTCCCGCATGGCGGAAAGGAGCAGTTGGCCGGTGGCCCGCATCGCCACGTCCAAGGCAGCCGCTCCATGCACTGCGAGCATTCTGGTCATGTCGTCGATCTCGACCATGGCGAGCGAGACCCGGCTGCCGCCCCGCTTCCATTCCGCCACGCGGCGGACGACGTCGTCATGGAAGGAGGCCCGGTTCGACATCTTGGAGAAGACCGGATCGGCCGGCGGCTCGTCGACGGGTTCTATACGCGGCACGACGGGAACGCACTCCTGGCCGTTGTGCCAGTAGGCGAGGTTGCGGCCGTTTTGCTTGGCGGCGTACAGGGCTTCGTCGGCGCGGTGAATCCATTCCTCGGTTGTTTCGCCGGGGACGATGCGGGCCACGCCGACACTCGCCGTCACCTTCAGGTCGACGCCTTCGTGATGGAACGTGGTCGTCTCGATCAGCCGCCGGGCCCGTTCGGCCACCGGCCTGGCCTGCTCGATTCCCGAGGCGGGGAGGACGATCGAAAATTCCTCGCCGCCATAGCGGGCGGGGAAGTCGCCCTCGCGGGCCGCCTCGCGGAGCACGCGGGCCACGCCGCGGAGCACTTCGTCGCCCGCCTGGTGGCCGTAGGTGTCGTTGAATTTTTTGAAGTGGTCCACGTCGAACATCATCACGCACGCGGGCAGTTCTTTGTCTTGAAACGCCTTGATTTGGCGTTGGATCATCTCGTCGAAGGCCCGCCGATTGTTCAGCCTGGTCAGCGCGTCGGTATGGGCGGCGACGGTAATCACCTCGATTTGCTCGGCCTGCTCCTGCAACCGCGATTCGGCGGTATGCAGTTGCTGCTGCATTTGTTCGTTGTTCTGGATGAGTTTGGAGACCGCCGTGAGCACACAGTCGGCGTCCTGCCCCTCGACGTTACTCAGTTCGTCATTGATTTCCTGCACGTTGCGGCTGTGCTCGCCGACGTTGGCGGCAACGGTGGCGGCCAGGTCCCGGACGCGTGCCATGACTTCCCGCATTCGCTCGGTGTCCACGCCGGGCGCCGGCTGCGGGCTCGACCGCCGGGCCAGGAAGAACCCCGCGGCCATTCCAGAGAGGCCAATTCCGCCGGCAAACAGCGCGTCTAAAAACCAGGCCGTCATAAGACCGTTCCCGTGTTCCATCGATCAACCAGCCCCAGCGCGGGAAATACCGCGCGTGGGCGGCGCCACCATACCGGCGCCACCTATTGATATTTAGGTTGCGATGGCGGGCGCGTCAAAGTGAACCACCCGCAGGACGAGTTATTGGCTGAAAAATCTTGGAGTTACTGCCATTCCGGGGGGGGCGATGGCGGACGCCAGCACGCGGCCGCCGGCAAGCAATCGCCGGGCGTGGCGGGCGTAGTCGGGGGCGCCATCGCAGAAACGGGGCGGCGGGAAGGGCGCCGGCCCAGGTTTCACGCGCATCCGCCGGCGCACGCGGCGAGCCAAAGGGGCCGCGCGCCCGTTTTCATCGACACCCCCCGCGGGTTCGACAGACGATGCGGCGGCAAACCCGTCGCGGCAAAAAGTCGGCGCCGCAAAGCCGGCAGAACCGCGCCGACCGCGCCAAAGAATGTTGCGAGATTCGAGAAAACCAGGACGCTGGTTTCCATGCCCCTGATGGCGAAACCGCTCGATGGCGCGTATAATCCCTCCGTTCGCCATTGTGCGTCGCTTCAAGGCGGCCTCCGCAAAGGGAAGCCGTGAACCTGGTCAGGCCGTAACAGGAGCAGCCATAAGCGTGGGACTCTTGTGCGGGGGCCGCTTTGCAGCGACGTGATGCGAAATCCGAAATCCGAATCTCGAAATCCGAAACAAATTCAAAGCACGAATGACCAAGACTCAAAACCACCACCCCGCTGCGGAAGCGGAGGGGGGACGTTTTGAACATTCGAATTTCGGACTTGGGACTTGTTTCGGATTTCGATATTCGTGCTTCGGATTTGCTTGTGGTCTTGCCACATTAGAATCTCCAGGACTTACCTCATGCCCGATGGGTCGCCAGCCGCGAAGGACCGCTACGTGGTGGTCGCGCGGCGGTATCGGCCTCGGGTATTTGGGGAGCTGATCGGTCAGGAGCACGTCTCTACCGCCCTGACCAACGCCATCGAGACCAACCGCGTCGGCCACGCCTATCTCTTCACCGGGGCCCGCGGCACGGGCAAGACCTCCGCGGCCCGCATTCTCGCGAAAGCCCTCAACTGCGAGCAGGGACCCTCGCCCGTCCCCTGCGGGAAGTGCGACGCCTGCGAGGCGATTTCCACGGGCGACGACACGGACGTGCTGGAAATCGACGGCGCCAGCAACCGGGGCATCGACGAAATCCGCCAACTGCGAAGCAACGTCACGATCCGCCCCAGCCGGTCGCGGTTCAAAATCTACATCATCGACGAAGTCCACATGCTCACCACGCCGGCGTTCAATGCGCTGCTCAAGACGCTGGAGGAGCCGCCGGCGCACGTGAAGTTCATCTTCTGCACCACGGACCCCGAAAAAATCCCGATTACCGTTCTCTCGCGGTGCCAGCGGTACGACTTCGCGGCGATCAAGACCGGGTCGATTGTCGAGCGGCTCAAGGAAATCACCGCGGCGGAGCAGGTGGAGGTGGCCGAGGACGCCCTGCGGCTGATCGCCCGGCGGGCCAACGGGTCGATGCGGGACAGCCAGTCACTGCTCGAGCAGTTGCTTTCATTCGGCACGCCGCCGATCACGATCGACCAGGCCCATCGGATGCTCGGCACGGTGGGGGCGGAGCGGTTCACGGAGTTGCTCTCGCTGATTTTGGAAGGGGCGGCGGCCGACGCCCTGGCCCAACTCGACGAGGCGATGGGTGAAGGCGCCGACGCGGGGCAATTCGTCGATCAGTTGCTGGGTGTCCATCGGGACATTCTGGCGGCTTCGCTCGGCGGCCCACCTTCGCTGATGACGCACACGGGCGAGGATGAGTACGAGCAGCTTCGCGAGCTCGGCCGAAAGGCGGGAACCGGCCGGTTGCTCGCGGCGCTGCAGATTCTCGACACGACGCTTACCCGAATGAAATTGACGACGCAGCCGCGTATCCTGGCCGAGATAGCGATTGTGCGACTGTGCCGGCTCGAGGACCTGGACAGCCTCGCGAGTCTGCTGGATCGCGTGGATGCGGGGGGCGACGCGGCGCCGGCGCCAGGTCCAACCGCCTCCACGGCGCCGCGGAGGGCGAGCCCACCGCATCCACCCCAACCGGCCGCCTCGAAACCGCGAAGCCAGGTGCCGCAGATGGCCCCGGCCCTCCCTCAAGAACCGGGAGGGGAGCCGTCGCGTTTTTCGAACGCCCATGCGTCTGATGGCGGGGTCTCGCGGCCGAACAAGGAGCCCATCCCCGACAAGGTCGGCGTGACGTCTCGGGATTTCGCCCTGGACCCGCACGACCTGGACGCCGCCAGGAAAATATGGCGGATGGCGCTCGAGGAACTGGGCGGCATGACCGCCAATTTCGCGGCGCCCGGCCGCGTTACAGCAATTTCGGCGCCAAACACACTGGTCATTAGCTTTCCCGCGGGATATACTTCTCGCAAGACGTTTTGCGAAAACCCCGAGCGGCACGCCGCGCTGGAAGACGCCGTGAGCCGGGCCGCCGGCGGCAAGCTGCGACTCGCGTTCGCCGCCGCCAAAGGATCGGTCGCCGAGGGCCGATCCCACGGCGCCGCTCCCGCCAAGTCGAAACGCCAGCTCGTCCGCGAGGCCCAAGAGAACGCCTTCGTTCAAACCGCCGCGGACTTGTTCGGCGGAGCGATTTCGGCGGTGGACGCACCGAAGCCGCCGCGGAATTGAAACAGTATTCATGGGAGAATTGCCTTGTTCAAGGGACTCGCCAACCTCGCCTCGCTGATGAAACAGGCCCAAAGCATGGGCGGCAAGATGCGCGAGATTCAAGCCGAACTCCAGGCCAAGCGGGTCACCGGGGAGGCGGGCGGCGGCATGGTGACCGTCGAGGTGAACGGCCTGGGCGAGATCCTCAAGCTGACCATCGATCCCCAACTCATCGAGCGTGGCGAACGCGAAATGATCGAGGATTTGACGCCCGCTGCGGTCAACCAGGCGATTGCCCGGTCGAAACAGCTTCACGTAGAGGCGATGAAATCGATGACGGGGGGCGTCAACCTGCCCGGCTTGGACGACGCGCTCTCGAAGATAGCCGGGATGGACGCAGCGCCGGACGAAACGAATATCGATGAGGAGGAGGCGGCGGACGAAACGCGGCCATAGCCCCCGCCAGTGGCGGGGGAGCGCCGCCCGACGCCCGTCTCCGGCCTGGATCGACGCGGGGGTTTGGATTCAGAGTTGGTAAAGGATTTCCGAATGGCCCAGCTTGCTGAATCGGTCACGCGGCTCATCGAAGAACTGGGCAAGCTTCCTGGCATCGGCAAGAAATCGGCCGAACGGATGACGTACCACCTGCTGCGGACGCCCAAGTCGGAGGCCCTCGCCCTGGCCGACGCCATCCGCGGCGTGCGGGAAAACGTCCGGTACTGTGACCGCTGTTACAATCTCGCGGAGGGCTCGCTGTGCGAAATCTGCCGCGACCCCAAGCGCGATCCAGCGCTGCTGTGCGTGGTCGAGCAACCGCGGGACCTGATGGCCCTCGAGCAATCGGGCGTCTTCTCGGGCGTGTACCACGTTTTGCTCGGAAGGATCGCTCCGCTGGACGGGATCGGCCCGGAACACCTGACGATCGAACCGCTGATCCGCCGGGTCAAGGACGGAGCGTTCCAAGAGATCATCATGGCGACCAACCCGACGACCGAAGGGGACGGCACCGCCCTTTACTTGTCGAACGTGTTGGCTGAATACGACGTCAAGCTCACCCGCCTGGCCCGCGGCGTGACGGCCGGCAGCGTGTTAGAATTGACAAACAAGGAGATTCTGGCGGACGCTCTTACGGGACGGCAGAAACTCTGAGAAAACCTAATCGCTAATTTTTAAATCCTAAACAAATTCCAACTGCAAAATGTGTGAATGTTTGAAACGGCGCGACCCACCACCCCGGCCCGGTTCTGAGGGTTTCGAACATTGGAAGAATTCGAACATCGGAATTTGTTTAGAATTTAAAAATTAGGATTGAGGATTTAGGATTTAAGATTTAGACCCCCGTCCCTAACCCAAACCGCGTAACCCGTGCGTTTATCTTTCGGACTCGAACAGAAACTGCAGCAAAAGCAGATCCTGGCGCCGAGGATGATCCAGTCGATGGAAATCCTCCAGTTGCCACTGCTGGCGCTTAACGAGCGCATCGAGCAGGAGCTGAACGACAACCCGGTGCTCGAACTGCGGGAGCGCGACCCCGATTTGCCGGAAGAGCCGAGTTCGCAAAGCGACGAATCGCCCGACGCCCCGACGATGGAAGAGCGCGAGATCGTCGTCGATGAGGCCCACAACAACGCCGACGACTTCGAACGGCTGATGAGTCTCGACTCGGAGATGCCGCACGACTACGACGAGCGGCCGCGGGTCAGCGGCAACCGGGTGGACGAGGCGGGCGACCGCAAGCACGACGCGATGGCCAACCTGCTCGACCGGCCCGAATCGCTGCAAGCGCACCTCGAGCATCAGCTTGGCGAACTGGAGATCGACTCCGAGACGCACGCGATGGCGGTGCGGATCATTTACGCGCTCGAGCCCAACGGCTATCTCACCACGCCGCTGGCCGATCTCTTGCCGGCGGACGCCGGCCCGGATGATTTGGAACTGGCGGAAGAGGCCCTCGCGGTGATCCAGACGCTCGAGCCGATCGGCGTGGGCGCCCGAAACCTGAAAGAGTGTCTCCTCCTGCAGATCACGCCGGACATGCCGTTGTCCGAAGAGGTGCGGACACTCGTCTGCGATCACCTCGAAAACCTTCGCGACAACCGCCTGCCGTCGATTGAAAAGAAGACGGGGTACAGTATCGAGCGGATTCACCGGGCCTGGGGACAACTCCGCAAGCTCAACCCCAAGCCTGGCGGGGAATTCGCCGAGTCCCACGTGCCGACCGTCACGCCCGACCTCTTCGTCGACCGCGACGAGGGCGGCAAGTACGTGGTGCGGATGGAGGACTCCGAATCGCCCAGCCTCCGTATCAGCCCGTATTACCGCCGCCGACTGATGAGCGCGGATTGCACCAGCGAGGAGCGCGAGTTCATCAAGCGGAAGGTGACCGGCGCCCAATGGCTGATCGACGCGATCAACCAGCGCAAGAACACGGTGACCCGCGTGGCCCAGGCGATCGTCGATTACCAGCAACGGTTCATCGAGGAAGGCCCCGAGGCGATCGAGCCGCTGAAGATGCAGCAAATTGCCGACACGGTGGGCGTGCACGTGACCACCGTGAGCCGGGCGGTGGACGACAAGTACATTCAAACGCCGCGGGGCATTTATCCGCTCAAGCGGTTTTTCGTGGGGGCCTCGAAAGGCGCCGACGGCGAAGACGTGGCGTGGGACGTGATCCGCATCAAACTCCAGGAACTGATCGACCACGAAGACAAGAAGAAGCCCTACAGCGATGACGAGCTGGTGGCCAAGCTGGAAGAGCAAGGCCTGAACGTCGCCCGCCGAACCATCAGCAAGTACCGGCAAAAGATGGACATTCCCAGCAGCCGGCAACGGCGGGACTGGACGAAGTAGGGGAGGTAACGGCCATGGACCGCCGCCTCTATCTTGAGCGGCCCTTGACCGAATCGCTTCGGCGGGTGCGGCTGGATGGCGACGAGGGCCGCCACGCGGCGCGGGTGTTGCGGGCTCAAGTCGGCGCCACGATCGAACTTTTTGACGGACGGGGGGCCGCCGCGACGGCCTCCATCACAAGCGTCGGCCGCGACTTCGTCGAGTGCGAGATTCATCGGCGGTGGGAGGACGGCGGCCCGCCCTCAGCGTCCCTCACCATCGGTGTCGCGCTCCCCAAGGGCGACCGCCAGAAGTGGCTTGTTGAGAAAGCAACCGAACTCGGTGTCTCCCGGCTGGCGCCACTGCTGACGGAGCGCAATGTCGCGGAGCCCGGCCGGGCCATCGAGCGGTTGCGACGGACCGTCATCGAGGCGTGCAAGCAGTGCCGGCGGAATCGGCTCATGGAGATCGCCGAGCCGATTTCGTTTGCCGAGTTTGTGGCGGCGGATGACGCTGGGGGCGCCGTTCGCTGGATCGCACATCCGGGCGGAGCGTCGCTTGCCGGGGCTACGCCGCGAGCGGCTGATCCATTGCGTGTGGCGATCGGCCCTGAGGGTGGATTCAGTGACGCCGAAATCACCATGGCCGTATCGCACGGCTGGCAAACCATTTCCTTGGGGATTCAAACGCTTCGCGTCGAAACGGCGGCCCTGGCGATCGCGACCTGGCACCGCCTTGCGGTCGCTCCTTAGCCGACGGCATTGGTCATCACCAGCGAGCCGTCCGAGGATGCTTCGATCCGCACCGATTCATCTTTGCCAAGAAGCGGATGGTGAAGCAGCAGTTCGACGCCGGCCGACGTTCTTCGCAGCGTGTACGCGCCGGACGCGACCCGACGCACCGTTCCGCGGTCGCCGGAGACCGGGCCCTCGTAGGTGAGGTACGCGCGCCGGTGATCAGCCAGCCGCTCGGCGGCGACAGTTTCGCCCGGCCCGGGCCACCGCTCGACCGCCCAGGTAGCGAGCGCGTCCCCGGCCTGAAGCATCAAATCGAAGTGCGGCGGGCGAGGGTAATCCGCCGGCGTTTCGTGCCAAAGGACGACGTATCGCCCTTGGCTGTCGGGCGAAGAGGCGGGGGCGGGCGTTTCGGACATTCGGGTTTCGAAACTTAGAACTTGTTTAGGATTTAGAGTTTAGCGCTTAGGATTTCGCCCCGCCCCCTTGACGGCCGGCGCGAACGTAGTACCTTCAGGGATTGTCATTGTCTCGACCGACCGAGGCAAGCTCCCCCACCTGCGGATGTGGCGGAACTGGCAGACGCGCATGGTTGAGGGCCATGTGGGATTACTCCCGTGGAGGTTCGAGTCCTCTCATCCGCACTTGAATCATCCGTCGCGAGCGCCGCCGTCGTACCGACGGCGGCTAAACAGCGATTTGCCGACGGCGGCTAAACGGCATTTTGGGTTATGGCCAAAACAAAGAAACAAACCTTGGAATACGTCGAACCGATCGGGGCCCGCGTGGTGGTCCGTAAGGATGAGCCGAAGCGGGAGACCCGCGGCGGGATTGCCCTGCCGGACGCCGCGGAAATTCCCACCATTACCGGCCGCATCGTCGCCATCAGCACGCAGGTCGAAAACGACGAGGACGTGCCGCTAAAGCAGTACGACAAGATCATCTTCCACCCCAAGAACGCGATTCCCGTCGATTTCGAGGTGGATAACCAGCTCTTCGTGGTGCCGGTGGAAGATGTCGTGGCGGTATTCCGCCGCAGCGGCGACGAGTGAAGCCGCTCGCGGCTTGGCGGATCGATCACGATGAAGCCCCTTTGCGTCTGTCGCCACGTTCCGCACGAAGGCCTCGGTTCGCTCGCCGAACGGTTTGACGCCGCGGGTATTGCCATTGCGTATTCGGACATGTGGGACCACCCGCCGTCCGAATTCGATCCCGCCGCCCACGCCGGACTGATCGTGATGGGTGGGCCGATGAACGTAAACGAGACCGGCCAGCACCCCCTGTTGGCGGCGGAGGTCGATTGGATTCGCGCGGCCATCGACGCGGGCCTGCCGACGCTCGGCATTTGCCTCGGCTCGCAACTGATCGCCAAGTCCCTCGGGGCCCGGGTTTATGCGGGCGCCGCCAAAGAGATCGGCTGGTATGCGGTAGATACGACGCCTGAGGCGGCGGACGATCCGCTCTTTTCCGCGTGGCGCCCGCGGGAGACCGTGTTTCAGTGGCACGGCGACACGTTCGAGTTGCCCTCCGGCGCCGTGCGTCTCGCGTCGAGCCCGCTTTATGAGAACCAGGCGTTTCGCTTTGGCGAGAAGACATATGGGCTGCAATTCCATATCGAAGTGACTGCCGCAATGGTACGGCAGTGGGTGGAGGACGTTAAGGAAAACCGGGCGGAGCTTGCGGGGCTCGATCATGTCGACGCGGCCGCGATTCTGGCGGAAACGCCGACGGCCTTACCAGGAATGATCGGGCTGGGGCAGAGCACATTTGCGCCGTGGATCGATTGGCTAGGGGGGAAGTGCGGCGACGCCCTGGCATAGCGGCGTCGGCGTGGTACAATAAAGGGTTCCGCAGGTGGGGGGTCCTCGCTGACGCTTCGGGTTACGGTCGCTTACGCTTTCCACTCCAACGGCGCTCGCGCAGGTCCGCGCATGAAACGACCGCTGACTGTCAACGACGGCGACCAGACGGTGGTTATCGACCTGAAGGATCCCTACATCGCGGGGTTCTGGGCGTGGTTGTGGCCCGGCGCCGGGCACTTGTACCAGGGACGGACGAGCAAGGGCATCCTGCTGATGGTCTGCATTCTTAGCGCCTACTTCTTCGGGCTTTTTGTGGGCGGCGGGCATGTGGTGTACGCTTCGTGGACGAAGGAAGACCGGCGGCTGCAATACCTCTGCCAGGTGGGCGTCGGCCTGCCGGCGTTGCCCGCCCTGGCGCAGAGCTACCGGGTTTTTGTCGCGGGGGAGGAGCCGTTCTTCCACCGTTTCATGGCGCCGCCGCGGCAACCGGTCATCCCCGACTCCATGGACCAGAAATCGCAGTGGCACGAGGCCCTCGGCTATCGCTGGGAAATGGGGGAACTGTACACGATGGTGGCCGGGCTGCTCAACATCCTGGCGATCTTCGACGCGATCAGCGGGCCGATGGGCATAGAAGAAAAAAAGAAAAAGACGAAGTCGGAAGGCGGAAAGCGCAAGGCGAAACATGGCGGCGCCGAAGAGGAGATCGGAATCGCGAAAGAAGGTGGCGCGTGATGTGGAGCCGACTCTTGGACGTCGCCAACCTGCCGCTCGCCGCGCTTTGGGGCGCGCGGGTTTGGTACTTTCTGCCGCTGCTCGTGGTGATCAGCTTCGTTTACGCGGCCACGCGGCATGAGTTGGCGGGCCCGATCCTTGCGCAGGCCTGGCACACGGCGGTGTGGATCGTGGGCTTTATGGTGGTGGTGTTCGTGGCGCTGCTGGCGCTTACGCTGTGGGTCTGATATGCCCGCGTTCGAAACGCATCTGTTCGTCTGCTGCAACCAGCGCCCGGCCGGGCATCCCCGCGGATGCTGCGACGCAACGGGAAGCGAGGTCCTTCACAAGGCCCTCAAGCAAGCGGCGGTTTCGCGAGGGCTGGGCCCCCGCGTCCGCGTGAACAAGGCCGGCTGCCTCGACCAATGCGAACTCGGCCCCACCGTGGTGATTTACCCGCAAGGCGTCTGGTACGGCGGCGTGCGGCCGGACGACGCGGAAGAGATCATCGAGCGAACCGTCATCGGCGGCGAAACCATTGCACGCTTGCAGATTCCCGACGCGGCGCTTAACAATCGTTCTCTTCGCGAAATGAACCCGAGCGACCGGGCCACGGCCGTGAACTCGATGAAACCTCAGGCGTAAGCGAGGGAAGCTATGCGAATCGTCGTCCTCGGCGGCGGCACCGTCGGCACGTCGATCGCCGGCCTCTTGTGCAGCCATCGCCACAGCGTGACGGTGGTGGAAGAAGACGCCAGCCACGCCCGCCGCATCAACGATACCCTCGACGTCCGCGTGGTCCGCGGTTCGGCGTCCGAGTCGAGTATTCTCTTCCAGGCCGACGTGCTCGGGTCCGACCTCTGCCTGGCGGTGACCGGCAGCGATGAGGTAAATCTCGTCGCCGCCAGTGTTGTCAAGGCGATGGGCGCCCGGCGGTCGGTGGCCCGGGTTTACGCCCCGGTGTATCGCGACGTCTCCACCTTCGACTATCAGCGGCACTTCCAGATCGATCGGCTGCTAAGCATGGAGCATCTCTCGGCGGTGGAATTGGCCCGGGGCATCCGCAACCCCGGTTCGGTCGTGGTGGAAAACTTCGCCCGCGGCGAACTCGAGGTGTTGGAAGTGCTGATCAATGAGCGGGCGCCGGCCCTGGGCAAATCGCTCCGCGAACTGGCCCTGCCCAAAGGCGTGCGGGTGGCGTCGCTCTCGCGGGAAGGGAAGACGTGGATTCCCGGCGCCGGCGACACCATCGCCGACGGTGACCGGGTAACCGTGATCGGCAAGCGGGAAGACATCGACGATGTCCGCGATCGCTTCCAAAGAAGCCCCGGTCCCAAGCAAGGCATCGTCATCGCCGGCGGCGGCGAGACCGGCTATCACCTGGCCCGCGGGCTCGAAGGGCAGCGATTCGACGTGATGCTGATGGACACCGAGCCCGAGCGGTGCCAGTGGCTGGCGAATCACCTCAAGACGACGACGGTGGTGCAGGCCGATGCGACCCGCCGGGCCGTGCTCGAAGAAGAACGCGTCGGCGCCGCGGACGTCTTCGTGGCCTGCACCGGCGACGACGAGAACAACATCATGGCGGGCGTGGAGGCCCGCGAGATCGGCGCCAAGAGCATCATGGCGATCGTGCAGCGGCCCGACTACGCGAACGTCGTCGGCAAGCTGGGCATCGACAAGGTCGTCAGTCCGCGGGATGTGGTCGCCAAACAGGTCCTCGGGTTTCTCAACCAGGGGGCGGTCATCTCGAGCACGCCGCTGCCGGGCGGGTCGATCTTCGCTCTGGAGATTGAAGTGTACGAGGGCGTGGCCGCGACGGCCGCTTCCTTGAGCGAACTGACGCTGCCCACCCAATGCCTGATCGCGGCGGTCATCCGCGACGGCTACGTCCGCGTGCCGGGAGGCGGCGATCAACTCAAGGCGGGCGACGTGGTGGTGGCGCTGGTGGCGTCCGGGTCGGTCGATGCGACGCTACAGTTGTTCCAGCGGGAGTGACGCTGCGACATCCTGAAGCCGCACGGGGTCGGGAGTCTTTTTCGGCCAACGTGTTCTCAACGGGGTTGCCGGTCGGACCGAAAAAGACTCCCGACCCCTTCCCGCCTCCCTCATGGCAGTCGGATGCGGACGGGTTCATCCTCGTCCGCCCCGAGCGCGCCCCAGACGATGACCTGTGTCGCCTGCCGGCCGACGCGGTAGAGTTGGCCGGTGACGGGGCTGACGCGGTAGGGCAGCAGAGGCGTCGGCGGCGTAGCTTCGCCGGCGCCGGTCGGTGTCGTCTCAAGCGCCGCCGTGAGCGCCAGCGCCCAGGCTTCGCAGCGGGCCCGGTCCATCGCCATCAGCCGGTGGGCGCCCGCAAAACCGTCGAGAAGAATCCGGCAGGTGATGATCGGCTCGTCCTTGGCGCCGCGGGCCTCCGCGAGGTCCGCCGCAATCTCACTTAGCGTCGCCTTTCGCTGATAGAACGGCCCCTCGCAGCTTTCGATGATGCGCCGCATGTGGGTCAGGTACGCGAGTTCGTCGGCATCGTAGCGGGCGGCGGTCGCCCATTCCAGTTTCTCCAGGCAATCGTGCTTCTTTAGATCGGCCAGTTCCTCGTCCGTGACGACCGAAAGAACCAGGCCGTCGCGAATCATTTCGAAGGCGTGCAGGCCGGCGGCCCGGTCTCCCTTCCAGGCCAACGCGTCGTCTGGCCACCGATCGAGCTGGGCAAGGACCGCGTCGGACAGGACGATGAGCGTGGGCCGGTCCACCGACTCGTGCTCGGCAATGCGGGCGGCCACCTGCAGCGTCTCGGCCCGCAGCAGGGCCGTTTCCCGCCGCACGTTGATCGCGGCGACGTCGGCCAAAAGATCGACCGCCTTCAGCGCGTGGGCGACACATTCGGCGGCCTCTCGCGGCTCTCGGTTGCGCAGCCGCTCCGCCGCGGCGAAGGCCTCGAGCCGGGCGTACACCCGCACCCGCGTGGCGAAGGAAAGGTCGGCCGTGTACCCCAACCGGTGATCCAAGGCGAAGTCGCAACCGCTGCGACCCAGGGCGGAACGCGCCCGCTGCCGTTCATTCTCGAATCGCCGCCGCAACTGACAGGCCCGCTCGAAGCCGACGGGCGAGAGATCGAAGCGGCCCTCCGGGTAGATTTCCGATATCTCTTCATCCAGATAGGGCGCCGCGTTTTGCAGCGCTTCCGCCAGGCCGACGGCTACGTTCTGCTCGGGCGAGGTTGGCGGCGTTTCAGGCGGGTTATTGAACAATAGCGGTGTGGCCTTCTCAGCGATGAGCGTGGCCAGTTCATCCTTGAGTGGTTCGTCGACGGTGGACGCCAGGTAGGGCAGGCCGGCGTAGTCTTCGATCGAGAATTCCGGCCGCTCGGTGGAAGCGTCCTTGCGGCAGCCACCCATTGCCAGAACGGCCGCCGCCGCGAGGACGACCGCCAACATGTCGGTTGGCCGGCGCGAACCGCGACGACGCAGATGAACTCGCTTGCGAGTCGACCTCGTATCGTCGCTACGTCTTGCCATTGGCGGCGTCATCGTGCGCGTTCGCCTCCTGCGAATCTTCGTCTTTCGGCGATTCCTTCGTTCCGTCCTCCGCTGGCGGGCTTTCGACTTCGTTCGCCTGCGGCGCCTTCTTGGCTGCGGGTCCCCAGCGGGCGAAGAACCGCTCGCGATCGTGTTCTTCTTCATCGCCCAGCCGCGATAACTCCGTATGCAAAATCTTGAGCATCGTCTGGAAGAAGATCACGATCATCGGCCCGATCAAAATGCCGATCGGCCCCAGCACGTTCACCCCGCCGAAGATGCTGATTAGCGCCAAAAGCGGATGAATGTTCGACTGCCCGTGCAGGATGAATGGCTTCACGATGTTGTCGGACATCGACACGATGAAGTTGCCGTACAGCAGAATGAAAATGCCCCAGCCCGGCCGGTTGTCGATGAAGATCAGCCACAGCCCGACCGGCAACCACACGCTGGCGGCGCCGATGAAGGGGATCATCGAGAGGACGGCGGTAAGCACCATCAGCAACACCACCGCATCGACCCCGGCGATGAAAAAGCCGAGGCCGGCCAGGGCGGCCTGCGTCACGGCGGTGGCCAGCGTGGCGAGGACCACCGCCCGGCTGGCGCGGTCGAATTCATCGAGCAGTTGCTGTTCGTAGGTGTTGTCGAGGGGCGAGAGGGCCATCACCGCCTCCACCATTCCGGCCCCGTCCGCCAGGAAGAAATACAAGGCGACCACCAGGATAAACAGCCCCAGAAAGAACTCGCCGACCAAAGCCGTGGTGGTGCCGCTGATCGAAACCAGGTAATCCTGGGTCGCCTCGTAACCTGCCCGGCGAACGTATTGGATCTCTTCCTCGCTGGGGTTCGCCAGGCGGGCCAGGTAGGCGGTGACGGGGCCGCCGGTGATGTCCACCAGCAACCGGTCGTAGGCGAACCGGACTTCCCGCAGGCCAGAGATGTAATCGCTGTCCACGGCGTCGAGGTCCTGCTCGATCAACCGCGTAAGCGAACGCCGCAGCCAGGCCAGACTGTCCAGGGCCTCTTTGGCCTGCTGCGCTGTGAGGTGCGGCGCTGCGGCCGCCCCTTCCGCGCTTACGGTCTCGCCGGCTTCGGCGGGAGGCGGGCCGCGGGAGGCGTCCGTCGCAGCGGCGGCGTCCTGGTCCGCTTCGTCCGGCGGGGCATACGGCTCGATCTCTTCTGCGAGGCGATCCACCTTCTTCCGCAACGACCGTAGCGCCGATAGATGGTTCGACTGGGCGGGGTTCTTCTCCGCCGCTTCGATCAAGCGGTCGATCTGCGATTCGATCTCGGAAAGGTCCTGCGCAAAGGGGAGCTCCAGCCCCACCCAGCCCCGCAGGTTGGCGATCCGCTCTTGAAAATGATCGGTGTCGAAATGGGTCACCGCGGTCACCGCCTGGATCACCGCGTAAATCATCACCCATCCCACGGGAACCAGCACCAGCAGCATGATCGCGGTGGTGGTAATGCCCGCCGAAAGCCGCCGCCGGCCGCCGACGCGCCGTAAACACAGGCCATGCAGCGGGCGAAACAGCACCGTCAACAGCGCCGCCAAAAACAGCGGCACAAAGAAACCCGCGACCACCTGATAGAACAGGACGCCGACGGCGACGATGATGCCGATCAGAACGAAAAACGAAATGTTGCGCGACATGGCTGGCGCCCCGTAACCGCGTTGTTGGCAACGTCAGTCTAAACCACATGGCACGATTCGGGGAGGGAAGGGGTCGGCCGCAACCAAAAGGAACCACGGATGGACACGGATTTTTTTTCATGCGGAAGTCTGCCCGCTGTCGCGATCATCCGCGTCCATCGGCGTCCATCTGCGGTTCAAGAGCCTGGGCGCCGTGCGAAAACTTTGATCGTTAGTAGCACAAAAGCCCATTTGGCAGAACGCCCACCGCCGCGGATCAACACCTTCAGCGGGCCCGCCTTTCATTCCGCCGGGCAAACGACGCGGAACCCCACGTCGTGGACGCGTTGCCAGGCCGGGTAGCTGCGGCGAGCGGCGGAGCGGCATTGCTTGGGCAGGTCGCGGAACGAGCCGCCGCGGACCACGCGTTCGCCTTCCGCGTCCGTGTCGTTGCGGCCGTCGTCCTCCGCGTAGGGATACGGGCGGCACGCGGTCGCCGTCCATTCCGCCGCGTTGCCGTGCATGTCGAACAGGCTCCAGGCGTTGGGCTGATACGTGCCGACCTCTGCCGAGGCCACGCAGCCGTCATCGGAGTTCGGGTCGCACAGGATGTCTCCGCCCACGTAATCGTGATAGATCGGACCGAGCAGCTCCGTGATGTTGGTGCTCAGCCCGCCGGCGATGGGCGGGCAGACGCTCAAGGCTTTGTCGGCCATGTTGGCGTGGGCGGAGAAATTGGCGGACGTGTCGCCGTAGGAGAGGGGCGTCTCCGTTCCCGCCCGGCAGGCCCATTCCCACTGGGCCTCGGTCGGCAAGGAGAAGCGGCGGCCCGACCGCTTTGACAGCCACTGGCAAAACGCCATCGCCTGGTTCCAGGAGACGCGGACGGCCGGCTGGTTGTCGCCGTTCATGGTCAGCCCGGGCCCGTTCCGCGGCAGCTTCCGCTGGTTCAGCAGGCGGGAATCGTGATCCGGATCGAAGCGACGGAATTGCCGGTTGCTAATCTCGCACTCGGCCATCCAAAACGGACGATTGATTGCGACGGCCGCGATGGGCCGTTCATTCTCGGGACCGGCGGCGCTTCCCATGAGAAATTCGCCGGCAGGAATTCGCCGCAGCGTCAGCCGCACACCCTCGCCCAATTCGACGACCATCTCACTGGAGCCCAGGGCCGCTTGCCGCCGCTGGGCATTCGCCGCATCAAACGGCCAACGTTTTGCAGCGGGCGGCGGATCGAGGGAGTCGGAAATCTTTTTTGGTCGATGTCCTTCGCTTTGGGTTACCGCCGGGACCGAAAAAGGCTCCCGACCCCTTTGAACCGCTTCGAAATCCTCCCGCGGCCCGCCGTGCAGTTGCTGCAATTCCCGCCGCCGTCGGTCGGCTCGCTCGGGGACCGGTCCGACGTCTCCCCACGTGCCGTGGCAGGGGGCGTTCAAATCGATCCATGTCGCCAGCCGGTCCCATGCCTCGTCGTCGAGCCGCACGCCGTGGTGCCCGGCCTGAAGCATTTGAATGAGCGGACTGGTATCGACGTGGTATTCGCCGGGCTCGAGCAGCCGCACGTCGTCCTCGATGCCCACCCGGCGGACCCGCGGGACGAGGGCCTCGTAGGCGGGCGTGTAGCGAATCCGGTCGCCGCCCCAGGCTTTCTTCAGATCCGGATGCAGCCGCTGGGCGCCGAGCCGGGCGAGCGGGCGACCCTCGTAATCCTTGATGAATGCTTCCCCGCGAAGGTCCAACAATGTGGTTCCATCTTCGCGAGGCAGCCCGTCGTGGCAGCCAACGCAGTAGCGGTCGAGCGACGGTTGCACTTCCCGTTGAAAGTCGAATCCCCGCGGTGGGCCGTGCCACGGTTCGATGGGCGCAAGCGGTCGCCGGGCGGCGATGTCGGCCCGCACGACGGGCGTTTCCCGCGGCGTCTCGTGGCAGCCGACGCAGGAGACGACCTCGCCCGGCATCGCGGTGAACCAGCTCCGCATGAGCTGAACCGCCTTCCCTTCGCCGTCGAGGGCCTGCACCGATAGCGGCGTGTTGGCCGGGGCTTTGAAACCGGCCGAGCCGTCGGCCTGAACCGGCACGGTCCCCACGATCCGCATCGCCTCCCACGGACCGCCGCAGCCGATCTTGTCCGGCCCGGCCATGCCCGGATAGCCGAAGTGGTACGCGACGATCCGCAGCTTTTTGATCGTCCCGCGTGGCACGCCCTTCAGGCCGGGACCGGCGTAAATGTCGTGCAGGTAAATGTCGGCGTCGTCGCGGGCCGGGTCGGTGCGGTCGGGAATGACCGGCGGCCGTTTCGTCTTCCGCCACGCCGTCGGCTCGAAGAAGTCGAACTTCTCGTCAACCAGGATCGGCGTTACCTCTCCGATCGCATCCAACAGATAGATGCCCCACGGGCCGTTCTTCTTCATCTGCCCGGAGACGAGGAACTGCTCCGAACTGAGCGGAAAGGGGTGAAGATACTTCGGCCACTGATTGGCGTACCATTCGTCCTTGATGACGGTCTTGTCGATGGCCGAAGGCTTCTGCCCGAGCACGCCGATGACCCCTTCGCCGCCGTGCCAGCCGCGGGAGACGTCGATCAGCGCCGGCACGCCCATCCGTGGCGGTCCGTGGTAGCCGGCCGCGATCGCCACCAGCAAATTCGGATCGCCCGGAACGGCCCGCGGAAAATACAGGGCGTTGGGCCAGTACGAGTTGCTGCCGTAGATGGCCCGCTGGCCCGTGCCATCCGGGTTCATCGCCATCAGCGGCCGCAGATACATGTGATACGGCCCGGTGTAGTCCCACCGGCTGAAAACGACCTGGCCGTTTCCGAGAACCGACGGATGCAGGTCGAGGTCCTGGTCGAAGCATAGTTGCCGCACGTTGGCGCCGTCGGTGTCGGCCCGGTAAATGGCGCAGGCCCGTTTCTGTCCGTGCCAGCACGGCACGGCGTGGAAGGATGCGGTGGAGCAATACGCGATGCCGCCGTCGGGCAGGTACGTGGCGTCGAAGTTGTCCACGCCCTCTTGCTCGCGGGTAATCTGGCGGACTTCGCCGTCGGCCAGCCGCAGTTCATGCACTTGCCAGGAGCGGCCGTTGGGCATGGAGAAGAGCAGCCGGTCGGCGTCGGAGTGCAAGTCGATCTCGCCGACGAAGAACGATTTCTCCGGACGAAACAGCATGGTCAGCTCGCCCTTGGGACCAACGGGCGAGAGGACCGCGAGTTCGTTGTCGTAACCGTTCTGCTTTAGATCCTGGTTGCAGAGATGATTGACCGGCAGCCCGAGTTGGCCGGGCTCGCGCTTGAGCACGATGAGCCGGCCGAAGTCAACGCGGGGCTCCGCGGTCGCAGCCGTTATGGAAGCCAGCATCCCGCCGGCGACCGCGACGCCGAACATACAAGCTCGAAGCGCGAGCGATGGGAACGCAGACAAGCGCAACCTGACGACGGCACGGCAGTCAAGCATGGCGATGGCGGTAAGAGAAATAGGTTCTTGCGCGGGGACCATTCTAACCTCCGATCGCCATGCGCGGCAAAGCCGCGATAACCGCGAATGCTGTACTGCTGTACGTCGTGTTCGCCGTGACGTCGTGGTAAGAACCACAGAAAGCACCGAGGTCCGCAGAGAAGCTATTCGCCGCCGCGGCGGAAGGCGTCGAACAGTTCTCGGTAGGCCGCCGGGGGGTCGCTGCGGCCGGTTTGGCGGTCGCCGGTCTGCCGGTCGTTTCGCACGGCGCCGCCGGAGGTGGTTCGGCCGGCGTCGGGCGCCAGGCCGAGGCTGCGGAGGGCTGCATCGAGTTCTTCCTGCGTCTCGGCGGCCTCGGGGCTTTCGGCGTCCCGCATCATTTCGCGGTAGCGGTCGGCCCAGGCCTGCATCTCGCTTTTGCTTCGGCCGAAGAGTTCGCGGGTTTCGTCGTCGCCGAGATGGTCGAGATGCTCGAGGGCGAGACCGGTCGCCTGGCGGGCATATTCGAGATTGGCCTTGTCCGCGGCCGATTCGCCGGCGTCATCTGCGGGCGCCTCGCCGTCAAGCGGGGTCGGATCGCCGCCGCCGATGGGGTTGCCTTCGCCACGTTCGAGCCCGCCTTGGCCGCCGCGCGGGCTTTGGCCGGCGGGTTTGGGACCTTCGGTGGGGGCGTTCTCTTGATGTTCGGAGTCGGCCGCCGGGTCGCCGGTGGCGTGCCCTCCGCCTTCGCCGGGACGTTCGCCCGTCTCGGACGGCCGGCTGGCCGAGCCGGCGCCTTCCATGCCGCCTTGGTGGCCGGTCGGCTTGTCGCTGACCTCGCCGCCGCCGGCCTTTTCGCCGGTGGGGCCGTCGCCTTGCTCGGCCGCCGGGGCGCCGCCGTCTTCGCCGGGACTGCTGCTGCCGGCGGAATCATTGCCTTGCTGTTTGGACTGTTGGCCGCCGCCGCTGCTTCCGCCGCCTTTGCGGTCGCCCGACTCGCCGCCCTGGGAGTCCGATCCCTTTTTGTTGGTGGCGGGCGACTTGCCTTCCTGCTCGCCGCCGCCCGGCTTGTTCTGCTGCTCCCCTTTCATCGAGCCGGGCCTCTGCTGATTGCCTTCCTGTGACTGCGGATTGCCGCCGTTGTTCTCCGACTCCGAGCCGGCGCCAGCTTTGTTGTTGTCGCCCTGGCCGCCCGGTTGCGGTTGCTGCTCACCCGACTCGCCCCCGCCAGGTTTCTTTTCTTCGCCCGGTTTCGCGCCGCCTTGGGGACTGCCGCTTTGACCGCCGGGCGGTTGGCCGCCGGGTTTTTCCTGCGATTGCTGGCCTCCCCCGCCTGATTCGCCGCTCTGCTCCTGGTCCGGTTGCTTCTCGCCGGCGCCACCGCCCGATTCTTCTCCGGCCTGGGGCGACTGTTGCGGATTGGCGGCTTCCCCTTCGCCGGCGCCTGCGGTTTCCTGCGGATTTTGGCCGGGGTTTTGTTCTTTGCTACGCGGCGAGCCGCTTTCTTGCGAGCCGCCGCTTTCCTCTTGATGTTGATTCAAGCGTTCGATGATGTCGCCGTCGCGGGAGCCGTCGAGCGGCGTCGGTTCGCCAGCGCCGGGTTGCCCCCCAGAATCTTCCGGCGACCCTTGCTGCCCGCTGCTCGCTCCGTGTTCCCCGCTGCCGGCTCCCTGTTCCCCGCTGGCGCCCGCTTCCGTCGTCTGCCCTTGGCCGCTTGGTTGCTCTGCTCCGGTGGCATTGCCGTCGGGCGATGCGCCTTTGGTGGACCCGTCGCTCGCTTCCCCTTCCGAAGCTCCCGCGCCGCCGTCGCTTTGGCCGCCGCTCTCGCCAGACTTGCCGGATTTCGAGTCCGCCGAGCCCGACTCGCCTTGCTTTGACTCGCTCGCGTCCGAATCTCCTTGCTCGCCCGACTTGTCGCCGGCGCCTTGCTCGCCGGGGTTCTGCTGCGATCCCCCGCCCTCCTGGCCGTCCGACGGCTGGGGCGAATCGTGCGGCTGCTCACCCGGCGGCGGGTCGTTCATTTCGCCCTCGCCGCCGTCCGGCTGCGGCTCGCGGGCGCCGTCGTTGTTTTGCTGGCCGTCGGCGCCGGCTTCCGGCTCGACGCCCGGCGTCTGCCGCGTGGGATCGGGCTTTATGATGTGGATAAGACAGTGCTCGGTCGCCGCCATGTTCGGGACCGGCGCGTCGTTTACGTCGCGGCGATTGTCCTCGGCCACGGCCCACACTTCGAGCGTGTCGCCCGGCGAGAGCCCGATCTTTCTCGGCACAACATCCAATCGCCGTACCAGTTGGCCGACGAAGCCGTCGCGGTCTTCCAGCAGCGTTTCCCGCAATGTTTGCGTGCCGCCGGCGGCGCCGAAGACCCGCACCGCGGAAAGCCCGAAGTCGGGATCGACGGCCCGCACTTCGATCACCTGCCGGCGGTTGACCGGCAATTCGATCTCCCGCTTCTCCGGTTGTAGCAGTTCGATCTCGGGCGGCAGGTCCGGCAGCGTTTCGATGAGATGTTCGGCAGGCACTGCGTTCTTCCGCCCGTCCGCCGTGCGGAAGCGGACGCGATAGCCGGTCCACTTGCTCTGCCCCGTCTTCTCATCAAGGGCGAGTGTGAGCGTAGCAAACGCCTTGCGTTGGTCGGAATCGCGGGCGACCCGCATACTTCGGCGCAGCGATTTGCTCGTGGCGGCCTTGCCACCATCGCCGGGCGCCGGCTGGATCAGTTCTGCCCACGCTTCGGTGATGGGCAGGTTGGCCGAGGCCTGAATGGTGACCCTCGTCCCCGTGACGGCCCGGATGTCCGACGTGTCCTTGACCGTCTTCGCCGCCTGGCGGGTGTAGGGGGGATAGTGGTAGGCCAGCGACGTGACGAGCATCTTCGGCGCCGGCCGAACCTCGGCGAGAAACTGCGAACTGCCGGCATCCCCGGCCTCGACGCGGTAGAGCACGTCTTGTTGGATGCCGCCGGGCGGGGCAATCGTCGCGGTAAAGACCGCCGGCCCGACCTCGCCCCGCCGCCGCATCGCGATGCGCCGATCGAGCACGGCCTCGTCCACCGTGGAATAGACGATCTCGACCGAGTCGTCCGTTCGCAGGCCCCGCACCGTGGCGGTGACGGTGAGCGAGTCGCCTTGCGTAACCTCGCAGTCGCCCGGCTCGATCCCTTCGATCTCGACCCGCGAGGGCGGCGCCACGTCCGCCCAGGGCGCCAGCACCCGGTGGACCGTTTGCAGCGGGCTCTTCGGCGCCAGCACCAGATACAAGGCAAATAGAATGATCAGCGCCGCCAGCACGTAACCCACACGGATGACGTGCCCGCGATCCACGGCGGTCTCGACGGAAACGCCCGCGACGTTCTTCCCGGCCTGTTCTTCCAACGCCTGGTACACCACGGGCCGCACCTCGTGCCGGTGGGAGCGGAAGAGCAGGAAGTTGATGAGGCTGTTTTTCAGCGACGGCTCGCTGCGTTCGATGACGCGGGCGGCGAAAACGGGGTTGATCCGCCGGATGAGCAGCGGAAGGACGCGGATCGTGACGAACCAGGCCGAGCCGCCCACAAGGACGAGAAACCCAGCCACGCGGCCCCAGACCGGCAGCGGGGCCACCCAGTGGTCCACCAGGGCGAGAACCAGCATCAACCCGATCGCCGCGGCGGACAAAAACATGATCGACCCGGCCAGTTCCACCGTCTTAAGCTGCGTGGCGGTGGCTTTGACGCGGGTATCGACCAGTCGCTCCACCTGCGAGGGGGGCGGGGCGATGGCGTGTGGTGCAGGCGGCGGCGTAGCCGTAGCGGTGGACATGAGCCTAAGTTGTTTGATTGAAACGAGTTATGGGATACCGACGTTTAACCCCAAGCCGCAGGCGCCGGGGTATATGACCGGACGCCAGAGGTTACCCTCGCCTGCGGCTCCGGGTTAAACGATCCGAGTCCACGCGGCGCTCGGCGACGAGGCCACCTACCATTATAGACGACGCCGGTGGAAGTCACGTTCCCGCTTATCGCTTTCTTCCCGACGCAATCTCCCTTCTCTGGCGCCCGGTTTCTGCGGTATTCTCCCGCCGCTTCACTCCGTCTTTCGTTCACCATGGAGATCGCATGCGCTCGCGAGCCGCTTTGTCGCCCTTACTGTACGCCGCCGCCGCGCCGTCATCGGCGCGGTGGACCGCCTTTTGTGTGGCCGTGCTGCTGGCGCTGGCCCTGGTGGCCCCGTGGATCGTCGCCAACTCGCCCCTGAAGGATCGGTTCGTTGACCAGGCGGCGGAGAAGATCGACGGCCGCGTCCGTGTCGATTCCATATCACTCGGCTGGTTCGGCGCGACTCGGCTTACCGGCGTGACGCTCACGGACCGTCGCGGCGAGACCATCGCCGCCGTGGAAGAAGTGCGGATCGGCCGGTCGCTCCTGTCCCTCCTGGCCGATTCGCGGGACCTGGGCGAGGTCACGCTGACCCGCCCCGTGGTCTCGCTGGTGGTGTGGGAGGGGGGGAGCAATCTGGAGGCGGCGCTCGGGCCGCTTCTCAATGCGCCATCGGCGTCGCGGCCGCTTAGCGCGAAGCTGGTGGCGCGGGACGGGCGGGTAGACGTGGCCGATCGTCGCGTTTCGCTCCGCGAAACGGCGTCCCCCGGCAGACCGAACGACCAGGCGACGCTCCGCGACGTCGCCGCGACCGTGACGCTCCCCTCGGGCGCCGAAACGCCGCTCATGCTCGAAGCAACCGCCCTCGTCGAGGGAAGCGAACAGCATGGCCGGGTGGAAATCTCGGGCTTGTGGCAGGCGAACGAGGAAAAGTTCAGGTATTCCGTAAAAACCGATCTCGAACGGACGCCGGCGTCCGCGGTCGCGGCCGTCGCGCGGCGGTGGGTTGGCGACTTTCAGGCCGTGGGAACCGTGGACGGCGGTTTTACCGTCCGGGGGACGAACCACGAGTTGACGATGGAGACGTCGCTCACCGGCGAGGCGGTGGCCCTCGCTTGCCCGCGATGGCTGAAGACGGATCAACCCAAGCTTGGGCAAGCCCGCCTGTGGGGAACGGTGACCCTCCGCGGCGACGCGCTCGAGTTGACCGGCGCGAATTTTGCGTGTGACGTTGGCCGCATTTCCGCCGAGGGCACGCTGCCGTGGATCGGCGTGAAGGGCGGGTCGCAGCTTGTCCGGCGGATCGAGACCTTGCCCCTGGCGGTGGCGGCGGAATGCGATCTGGCGGCCACCGCAAAACAACTTCCGCAGACGCTGCGCGTGCGGGAAGACGTCGAGATTCGCGGCGGCCGGCTTCAGCTCAACGCCAAGAACGAGGTGGACGCGGCGGGGTCGCGGCTGACGGCGTCCGCCCAGGCCGATTCGCTCCAGGCGGTCCGGGCGGGGCGGGTCATCGAATGGCCGCAACCCCTTTCGGCAAAGCTGCGGGCCGATTTCGGCAAGGGCGAATTCGTCGTCCGGGAACTCTCGGCACAGAGCGACTTCTTCACGGCCAGCGGACGCGGCTCACCACATCAGGGGGAGTTGCGGGCGGCGGCCAACCTGCGGCGGCTTTCCGAGCGGCTGGTTGATTTCTTCGACCTGGGCGACCTTCAACTGGACGGCCTCGCCGAAGCGCGGCTCGAAGTCACGCCGGCGGCCGACGGAGCGCACTCCCTCTCCGCCACCGCCGAATTGCAGCAATGCCGCGTGAAAACGGCCGGCAAAACGTGGGTGGACGAACCGCGACTCACGGCCACCGTGGCCGCCCAAGCAACCCGCCGCGACGCGGGAAAAAATACGACGCCCATCGTCCACACCGCCCACGTCGAACTGGCCAGCGGCGGCGACCACCTGACGCTCGACCTGCGAGAGCCGCTGGTTTTTGAACGCCTTGGCACGACGCAATCGTTGGTTCCCCGCACGCTGGCTCACGTCTCGATAACGGGCGAGGCTTCGGCGTGGCTGCGGCGGATCAACCTGTTCCTCCCGCCGCATTCCTGGCAGGCGGCCGGAAAGGCGCAGCTCGCGGGACTGGTCCAGGTGACCCCCGCGGAGATCAGCGGCGCCGGGCTGAAGGGATCAGTTGATCAACTGGCGCTCAGCGACGGCGGTTCGCTTTCGATCGGTGAGCCGCGCGTCGAAATCGAGGGTGACCTGCGCTACCGGTTCGACCCCGCGGCGCTCGAGACGCGGCGGCTGAGCGTGACGTCCTCGGCGCTGGCGGCCTTGTTTAAGGATGCCCGCGTGGACCTCTCCCCGCTTCCTCAGGGAGAGGGGCCGGGAATGAAGGAACATGGGCGATTCGAAGCCTCGCTTCCCCGGCTGGTTGGCAAGGCCGACGTGCGGGCCGATCTGGCGCGGCTGGCGGCCTGGTATCGGCCGCCCCCGCCCGCCGGTCTACTCGCATGGCAGGGGATGGCGGAGGGCCAATTCTCGGCGAGAAGCGAGGGCGGACGAATCCTTGCCGACGCGCGGCTGAACGTGCGGGATTTCGCGGTCGCCCGGCTGGCGGCGCCCGCGGGCGCCGCCGTGGCGGGTCGTCCCCCGGCGGGTCCACCCACCCAAACGCCGCTATGGCAAGAGCCGGAGGTCGATGCGTCCGCTTCCCTCGAGTACGAACCGGCCCGCGACACGCTGCGGTTCACCAACGCCACGCTCGCGGCCGAATCCGCCAGGTTCGCCGCCGCAGGCGCCGTCGCCGAGTTGAGCGGCCGGCAAGTCCTCGATGTGACCGGCGAGGTGGAATACGACCTGGACCGCGTCGTCGCGCGGCTTACGCCGCTGCTGGGAACCGGCGTGCGGTTTACCGGCGGAAACAAACGGGCCTTCGCCCTGCGCGGTCCGCTACGGGCCGACGCGGTGGCAAGGGCCGGCGCCGCCCACGCCGGGCCTTCGAGCGAGACGGCGGCCGATTCGGTTGCGGGCGATCCCCTGGCTTGGACGCGCGAACTGACGGGCGCCGCGTCGCTCGGATGGTCCAGCGGAACGATTTACGAATTGCCGGTGGGACCGGGCGCGCTGTCGGGCGCCCTGGCCCAGCGGCAGGCCCGTTTTCAGCCGCTCGATATCCGCATCAGCGGCGGCCAACTCAAACTGGCGCCGCTGATCGATTTCACCGGGCACGAACCGACGCTCCGCCTCGCGGCCGGGCAAGTCGCGCGGGACGTCCAAATCACCGAGTCAATGTGCCAAAACTGGCTGATGTACGTGGCCCCGCTACTCGCGGAGGCGACCCGCATCGATGGGCGGTTCTCGCTGGTGATCGATGGCGGGGTCTTCCCGCTCATGCAGCCCCAAGACGGCGACGTGTCGGGCGTGCTCGCCATTGGGGAGGGAACCATGCGGCCGGGTCCGATGGCCGACCGGCTCATTTTTATTGGCCAACAGGTGAAGGCGCTGGTGAACAAGCGGCCGCCGTTGGTCCAATACGTCCGCCCGGATGTCGCGCAGGTTTCCTTTCCCGCCCAGCAGGTGGCGTTTCGGATGGCCGACCGCGGCGTGGAGCATCGCGGTCTGGCGGTCGATGTGGGAGGCGTGCGGGTGTACACGTCCGGCCGGGTAGGAATGGACCGATCGCTGAACCTGATCGCGGAAACGCCCATTGACGATGACTGGATCGACGATGACCCCCTCCTGGCGGGGTTGCGAGGCCAAACCATCCGCGTTCCGATCAGCGGCGCTCTTTCCCGCCCTACCCTCGACACCCGCGCCACGGCGGCGATTGCCCGCGATCTGCTGAAAAACGCGGCGGTTCGCACTATTGAGGAAGAAGCGGTTCGCGGTCTGCGGCGGTTGTTGGGCGAACCGTAATCAAGAAAAACCACCCGTGGTGGGCTTATTGCTTCCCTGTGCAGGGAATGGTAAAATCGGGTTCGTGAAAAAAGAAAAGTCGTTGACTTTTCTGGAAAATGTGTCTTTGGGGGCTACCACCATGGCGCTGCGATTACACTTCGCGGTTTCCGCCGACGATTACAAGCTGATTAGTTCGATTGAAGATGTGCGGGCCCAGCTCAAAGGCCCGTCCTACCGCGACCGCTTGCAAAAGCCGCTTGCCTATTGGACCACGCAGGAAGACCGCCGCCTGCCGCTCGCGTTTCTTGGCCGCACCGTCGGCGAGATTGTGGAAATGCCGGTCGACGAATTGTTTTCCACGCCGGGGGTGGGGCACAAAAAGATCCGCTCGCTGGTGCGGCTGCTCCACCGCGTCGCACTCGATGGGCCCCAGTCCGATCCGCTTGCCGGCGACGGCGGTCCCGAGGATCCGTCGGGCGAGATCGCGGAAGACCAATTGGCCGCCCACTGCACCGAGGGGGTCAACGCCGGCGCGGTGACGGAACTCCTGTGGCGACGGTGGCAGGCGACGGTCCGCCGCTACCACCTCGAACACCTGACGCTCGGGCGCGTGGCCGGCTCGCTGAAAAACATGCCGACGGTCATCTGGAAGCGGCGGCTCGGCGAATACATCGATTACTCGCTGGCCGAACTCCGGGGCATGAGAGGCCATGGAGAAAAGCGGATTCGCTGCGTGCTCGAGGCCTTCGGGCACGTCGATCGCATCCTGGGCGACGGTACAAAACCCCCGCACCTGGATGTCCAGATCTCCCATCGCTTCATCGGGCCGATTGACGCCTGGATGTGCGAGATCGAGGAGCAGCGGGCGGCGCCCACCACCGAAGCACTCCGCGAGGGCCTGGTGCGGCCGCTGGTCGAACAGACCCGCGAAGACGCCGGCGACGACGTTTATGAGCTGACCGCCGCCAAACTGGGAGTGTTCGGAACCACGATCAGCGTCCGCGACCAGTCCCTGCGGCTGGGCGTCACCCGAGCCCGCGTCTATCAACTACTGGAAACGAACCGCAAGGTGATGGCGGTCCGCTGGCCGGAAGGGAAGCGGCGGTTCCACTGCCTGGCGGCGCTTTTGTCGCTCCGCTTAACCAAGCCCGCCACGCTCAAACTCTTCGAGGCGACGCGCGAGATGTTTTTCCCCGTGCGCGAAGACCAAGAGACGCCGATCGACAAGGCGTTGGATTAGCCGTCATGCATCTGCGTCCATCTGCGGTTCTTTCTTTGGTTGCGGCCGTAGGCCGCGCTGGGTCCATCTGTGGTTCCTCTTGGTTGCGGCGCTCCCGCGGGTCGCCAGCAAAGCCCGTTGCCAAATATCCTGTGACCCGCTAAATTTTGAGCGAGGCTTCTCACGGCGCCCCTTGGCGCCATCACCACCGACCTCCGCAGCCAGGAGCATGTGACGCGATGGACGAAAAACTCAAGCAGCAGATCATGATTGCGGTCATCCCGGCCGGCTTCATTCTGGCCGCCCTGACCATCACGTTCACCTTCATGGGCTGGAACATGCTCGCCATCTACGGCACGTCGATCCTGGCCGGTCTGATTGTGGGCGGGGCGACCTTCGGCGTCGTCTACTTCCTGCAAAAAGACCAGTAGGGCCGCGGGGCCTTACGCATCGCGGGGCGGCAAGAACTCCGCGAGCTTGTTCACGGTTTCCGGTGGATCTAGCGCCCGCTTGCCAAAATGGGGGGCGGTTTGGCGCCAAACCTGCAGTAGCTACCGCGTCGAAAACGCAAATGCAATTTTTCCCTGAAAATCCGCTCCTCATGGCAATTTTTGGGAAATTGCTCTTGTAAGTTCTGCAACAAGAAGTCACAGTTCCACGACTTTGCCGTGGCCCGCCGCGCGTGAATCCCGTCAGGAAAGGGAACGCTTCGCCGGCCGACGCGGCGAGCGACCCAGGCGACAAGGATGTCGCCGCGACCATCCACGGAGGGAGTCATGCGACCGCGCCTTTCGCGCCAGTTTCTCGTCATCGCCCTGCTGGCCTTCGCCGCGTGTGGGGCCCCGGCGGCCGCCGGTGAAACGGTTCTCCTCGATTTTTACAGCGACGCGTGCCCCCCCTGCCGCGAGATGGCGCCGGTGGTCGATTCGTTGATCCGCGAAGGCCGGCCGGTGCAAAAGATCAACGTGAATCAGCGGCCCGACCTGGCCCGCCGCTACGGCGTCAAGGCGTGGCCCACCTTCTTGATGCTGGTCGATGGGCAGGAAATCGGGCGGGAAGTGGGGATGACCAGCCGCGGCCGCCTCGAGCACCTGTTGGCCCGCGGCGAACAGGCCGCGCCGGTGGTCGCCGATGTTCCGGCCTCCCATCCGTCCACCTCGTTCCCGGCGAATCAGCCGCGCGATCCGTTTGCCGACGCCGGCGGCGGATGGCGGGGAAGCGTCGCGCAGCGGGACGCTCGACGCGCGACCGAGTCCGCCGCCGAGGCGTACGGAGATCGTTCCTTTCCGGAAACATCCGATCCGGTTCGGCCCACCGGCCTGGACCAGCGCCATCCAGCCGATTCGCCGAGGGCCGCCGACCGCGATCCCCTTGGCGGCTACCACGCCGCGGTCCGCCGGGCGTTGGCCGCCACCGTGCGGCTGAAGGTGACCGACCCCGGCGGAGCCTCCTTCGGATCGGGCACGCTCATTGACCGTCACGGCGACGAAGCCTTGATCCTGACCTGCGCCCATATCTTCCGCGAGTCCGGCGGCCGCGGGCAAATCGGGGTCGATTTGTTCGACGGCGAGCGACCGCGAACGGTATCCGGGCGACTGCTGAAGATGGACCTGGAACGCGACGTCGCCCTGGTGATTATTCCTGCGGCGGCGATTCCAAGCCCGGTTCCGGTGGCGAACGAGGGACTCGATCCCGGCCGCGGCGACCGCGTCTTCTCCGTCGGCTGCGACCGCGGAATGCGGCCCAGCGTACAGGAATCGCGGGTGACGATGCGCAACCGCTTCCTCGGCCCCGCCAATATCGAGATCGCCGGGCAACCGGTGGACGGCCGCAGTGGCGGCGGGCTTTTCGACGCCGAGGGCCGCCTGGTGGGCGTGTGCAACGGACAGAACCCGCAAGATGACGAAGGGGTCTTCGCCGCCCTGGAACTGGTGCAGCGGCAGCTCGACAACGTTGGGCTGGCCGCCGTATATCGCGGACCGAACGATTTTCCGGGCCGCCCCGCGGGCCCAGCGGAAAGCGTGGCGACCGGCCGCGTTCCGGAGGCCTCACGGGAAGGGATCGATCGCGCGGCGCCGGCCACGTTCGCGCTGTCGCCAGAAGAACGGCATCTGGTCGAACTGCTTCGCCGCGTGGACCGCCGCACCGGCGCCGTGTGCGTGCTGCCCCCCAGCGGCAGCCCCCACGCCGGCCGCATGTACGTCATCGAACAGCCCTCTCCGCGGATGCTCGACGAGTTGGCGCGTTCCTCCTACACCGCGGGCGACCCCGCCGAAACCGCCGACGAAGTCCGCCTCGCGGGAGACGTCGGGGCAAGGCAAGGCTGGTGACCGAACGGGCGGCAGCCGCCGTGGGAGACGCCCGCCCTGCAAGAACGTTCAATCAGCCGATCCTCGATCCGACCGACGGCGACGCAGCAACAGGAGCCCGCCCGCGCCCAACATGGCGGCGGCGGGCTCGGGGACGGGCGGGGACGTGTTCTCGAAGAAGCGGATCGCGCCGGTGAGCACATCCAAGTCGCCGTCGTTGTCCACGTCGCCGAGGACGAGGGTGTGCAGGCTCGTTCCGGTCGTCTCCAGGTGCAGCTCCGTGGACCAGTCATCCGCGTCGGCGGGATTGGCGATGTAGAGTTTCAGCCCATCCGGCCTGTTGTTTCCGGCGGGACCGTCCGGTAGACATGGCCGGCGCCACTGTGGTCCACGAACATCGCGTTGCCGCTGCCGATCACGCCGTGCCGCCCGCCGCCGCGGGACGTTGCGGCGTGTACGCGCAACAATTCGGCGGGCAAACATGCGGGTACGGACCAAACCGCCCGATCGACCGCACGGGGGCCCCGGCCAACACCCGTTCGGCGATCAACTCCGTAACCGTTTCCACGAACTCCGGGTGCAGCCCCACCGTGCCCACCCGTGCCCACCGGATTCCCAATCGGTCGCACAACGCCGCCGCCTCCGTATCGAGATCGAAAAGCACCTCCATATGGTCGGACACAAAGCCGATCGGCGTAATCACGAGCCGGCCAATGGAATTGCATTCGACTTCCTGGCGAATCGCGACGCCAATGTCGGGTTCCAACCAGGGCTGGGTGGGAGGACCGCTGCGGCTTTGATAAACCAGCCACCAATTGCGATGGCCGACTCGCTCCGCGACGAGCCGGCAGGCTTCGCCAAGCTGCGCCTCGTAGTCGCAGGTCGCCGCCATCGCCACCGGGATGCTGTGGGCTGAAAACATGAGCCGAGAATCGGCGAATTCCTCCGCCGACCACGCCGCCGTGGCCTCGCGAATCCGCTCCGCCTGGGCTTCGATAAAACCGGGGTGATTGTAGAAGACCCGGATCTTATCAACCTCCGGGGCCCCCGGCCCGATCTCCTGACGGGCTCGCTGAATGTCTTCCCGGTATTGCCGGCAGCCCGAGTAGCAACTGAAGGCCGACGTGACGAACGCGATCGCCCGCCGCACGCCGTCGTCCCGCATTCGCCGCAAGGTGTCGGGCAACAGGGGATGCCAGTTGCGGTTTCCCCAATAGACCGGCAAGTCGATGCCCGCCGCCGCCAGGCTCGGCCGCAACTGCACAATCAGTTGGCGGTTCTGCTCATTGATCGGGCTCACGCCGCCGAACTGCTGGTAATGCGCCGCAACCTCGAGCATTCGCTCCCGCGGCACGTTCTTCCCGCGCAGTACGTTTTCAAGAAACGGCGCTACCTCGTCAGGGCCTTCCGGCCCGCCGAAGGAAAGAACCAACACCGCGTCGTAAGCGGAGTTCAACATGGGCGATGTACGTTGGGCACACGGCGAATTGAGACGAAGCGGAAATTCGACCATGTCCACGCCGAAACCGCCACAACTTCGCAACCCCAACGCCTCGGGAGAGAGGAGAAAGACAATGACCCCGACGGGACTCGAACCATCGTACGAAACGCCGGGAAAAACCGCAATCGGTGATTTTCGGGGGGCAGAATTGGGGGCAGTCGTCCACGATTTAGACCTGGCGGCCGTGGTCCGGGCGTGGCCCACGTTGACCGTCAAGCAGCGGCGGGCGGTGCTGACGGCGGCCCGGTTATCGCCCGCGTCCACGCCCCAGCCGGTGACGGCCGATGCGTGTGATTTTAGGAATTCAATCAGTGGCGACGGCGACGAAACCTACTGAACGCCGAGAAACTTTGAGGTTTCGTCGCCACGCCCCAGGAAGGTGAACCCATGAACGGAAAACAAGCCGAAATGCTGCGGAAGAGCCTAAGGGACATCAGCAGGGTTTTTAGGGCGGTTGCGAGCGGCGCCCGAGGGCAGACCGACACCGAAAGCGCGGAAGCCGCGACCGATGCAGCCTGGCATTGCCGCGCCGCCCTGCGGGCCCTAGAAGACGTGAAGACAGAGGGGTCTCCACGTCCGGAGCTTGGGGGGGAGTAAAAAAAGTTCCTTGGCAAGGCGCGGGACCATTCCCGAGCCAAACTGTTTTTTTCAACAAAATTCAGAAACAGTTTGAACTAGCGGCGATGGCGGTCGGTTGCCGGCGGACGACGGCCGGCGGTTTCGGTACAATCGCCGCTGGGGTTCTGGGGGTCGCCGACCCCTACATAGGATTTCTCCGGGTGACGCGGCAGGGATTGCAACTTAGTCGCGCAAGCGGCCCGGTGGCGGCGGTTCTTACTCGCCTTCGAACCTCGCCACCGTGGCCGGCCCGGCTTACGAAGGCGAGGCTCTCATGGACACGGCTAACACGTCTACCGGTCCCCCGGAAAATCCGGGTCTCATTGAAACGCTTCTAGCCGGCCCACCGGTTTCCCGTTTTCTGGCGGCGGTGTGCAAGTTGTTCAATCAGCACCTGCTCGAGTCAATCGAGCTACAACTTGCCCCCGACCCCGAGCGGCACACTCGCGAACACGTAGAGTGCTGGGGTGCTGGAATACTTGACCTACAACGCCAGCGACGCGAATTGCAACGCCAGGTTGTGGCGGACGGTTTCGCCCTGGCGCCGGCCTTGGAACGTGAAGGTCACGATCCTACGCTTCTATTAAAGTTCTGCAGCACCCTGGACGGCGCGGGTGGCCCCACTGCGGCGGCCCCAATATGGCAAGACCTGAAGCCCCGACTCCAGCGGGTCGCGATTGGGCGCAACCGGTGGAGCACGCCCTTAGGCGGCGGTGTGGGTTGGTAGTTGGTCGAGCAGGCCGCGGTGCGGGTGCAGGCGTTTCGTCTCGGCAGCGGTGTAGGAGTCGATGAATTCGTCC
>Ga0180438_10000567_pt1 | contig 70090 bp, 74 predicted proteins | sample SS_ome_12_FD_132455 | JGI IMG/M metagenome (GOLD analysis project Ga0180438, IMG submission 132455) | Hypersaline lake sediment archaeal communities from the Salton Sea, California, USA - SS_3_D_2 metaG | ecosystem: Environmental > Aquatic > Non-marine Saline and Alkaline > Hypersaline >...
ACTATAGTCCCAGGGGCTGTTGTGATTCTGCTAAGTGAGTTAACCCTGGCTAGTAGTGTCTCTACTATAACTATAGTTCCTGGGGCAGCAATTATTGCCCTAAATGAACTGACCTTAGCGGGTTCTATTCCTACTATAACTATAGTTCCTGGGGCTGTCATAGTTTCGTTAAATGAACTGACTCTGGCTGGTTCTGCCCCTGCTGTAACCATTTTGACTTCAGTTGAAGTCTTATTGAACACCTTAACCTTGGTTGGTTCTGTCCCTGCCATGACAGTTGTTCCTGGGGCTGTTGCAGTCACCTTAAATGAATTGACCTTGGCTGGTAGTACTGAGACAATTAATATCGACATTGAGACTCTTATTCTGTTAGCAACTTTGACTCTGGCTGGTTCCGTTGAATCATTGACAGTTGTCCCAGGAGCTATATCTGTTGCCTTGAATGAATTGACATTAGCTGGTAATATGGAGTCAATTAATGTTGTTACGGCTGGGGCTCTATTGGAAGCTCTTTTTAAGGGAATGTTCAAGGGGATGAATAAGCAATGACCAAACCTAAAGATCAGGTTGTTGGTTTGAAAACATTGACTCTAAGGTCAACAGCTTATATTAGCACTAACCAAAGACCCCACAAAAAGCGAGTCTTTACTGATGACCAGTTAACATTTCTTAAATCAAAGTCAATTAATGATCTTGAGGAAAGAATTAAAAAGGGCAGGTTAATTATTAGGCTGTTAGATAATCCTGCAATGCTGAACATGACTCCAAAGAGTGCAAATTACATTAGTAGTAATCTAGAATTCCAGATTGATGTCATTTCAGAGATTATTAGACAGAAAAAAGAAAAAAAGGAACGGTGAATTATGGCTGAAGGTGACGGATTCATTTTTAACAATTTCAAAGAAGAAGTTATGGAAGGGGCCTTTAATCTTGCTTCAGGTGGGGATACTCTTAAAGACGCTATGTGGCATACTACTGTCCCTGATATTGATACTGATACAGCATGGGGTGATTTTTCTGGGAACGAAGTTAGTGACGGGGCAGTAAATTACACGGCTGGTGGTGAGACTCTAGCAAATCAAGATGTTACTCAAGATAACGCTAATGATAGAGGAGTCTTTGATGCAGATAATGTAACATGGAGTAGTTTGCTATTAACAACCCCAGCTGACGCAACACCAGACTATGGAGGAATCTATGATGACACTATTGCAGCCCCCACAGCTGACCTGATGATATGCTATTTTGAATTGGGAACCACAGTAACCAATGGGGGCAACTATACCCACCAATTTGGGGCCAATGGAATTATATTGCTGACATGACAGTTCAGAATTATTGGATTAGGAATCAGCAAAACAGAATAGCTTTTGTCATGATTGATAATACTGGCACAGAGGTTGCAGGTATTGGGGATGGAAATCTAACCATTGAAGTTTCTAAGAATGGTGGGGCTTTTGGGGCTGCTGGGGGAACTGATACAGAAATAGGAAATGGCTGGTATACTTATCTGGCAACAGCAGCTGAAGCTGACACAGTTGGGCCTGTTGCAGTCAAGGTTGATGGGGCTGGGGCAATCCAACAAAATCTTGAATATGTAGTTCAGCAACGGAATCCCGGAGCAATCGAGTTTACTTATACAGTAACAGATTCTGTGACTACTAACCCAATTGAAGGGGTAGAGGTTTGGATTACAACAGACCTGGCAGGCAATAACATTATCTGGAATGGAACTACAGATAACCTGGGAATTGCTAGGGATATTAATAATAACAAACCCTGGCTTGATTCTGGTACTTACTATTTCTGGAAACAGTATGGCAGCTATTCAGACGATGACAATCCAGACACAGAGGTTGTAAGCTGATGCCTAGCAGCGGTAGTGGAACTATGACCCCCATTGGGGGTGGAGGTGCCATTGGCACCTTTGCTACTGATGGGATAATCCCAACTTTACTAAGCCTAGACGACTTTGCCAAAATTATGGGCATCAACCCTGCCCATTTCTGGGGCAGCGCGTCAGCTAACATCATGCCCATTGGCAACAATGCCTGTAATGACCTTTGGCCAAAGTATAGTTGGCAATCAGCTGATAGAGTCAGTAGATATGATCTGTCTGTTGAGATTGCCAATGCTGAAAGGGACATTGCCAGGGTTGTTGGGTATTATCCTGCCCCTAGATGGATTGCCCAGGAAAACCACCCATATCCCAGACATTACAGGCCTGATGTTATCACCTATGGGGGTTATGATGTCAGAGGGTACCATAAGTCAGTTAATGCCAATTTTGGCTATATTGTTGCCCCAGGTCAGAGGGCAGTGACCAGCATAGGGACTCCTAATGTGGTCCTGTCTGATGAAGATGGGGATGGGTATAATGAAACCGCAACCGTAACAATTGCCACAACCTTGACTGATGAATGCCAGGTCAAAGTTTATTTTGCAGGGCACAGCGGTGACCCCTACTGGGAAATAAGAAACCCCAAGGCCAAAGCTATTAGTGGGGGCAATTTTACGGCAACCTTTTGGGCCTGGCAGCTGATTGACCCAGACCTATGGGAAGCACTAACAACTTTAGATGGGTTTGCAGCTATTGACTGGACAGTTGCCAGCAACATAGTCACTACAGTTGATGTCTATAGGGAATACAATGACACTACTGCTACAACTGCAACCTTTTACTGGGAACCGGAAAATAGACATTTGGCCTACACAGCAGCCCTTTGCGGTTGTGGTGGGTCTGGTTGCACAGCTTGCACCTTGACAACCCAGGATGGATGTTTGCACATCAGGGACAGCAGAAATGGTATTGTGGTGCCAGAACCAGCAACCTATAGTGAAAGCAATGCAACCTGGTCAAGTAGCAGCTGGACTGTTTGCAGGGACCCAGACTTTGTCAAAATTTATTACCAGGCAGGTTTCTGGGACAATCAAAAAAGACAGGGCCTGATCTGTGACCCTTTAAGTAATTGGTGGAAACAAATCATTGCTTATCTGGCAGTTGCCAGAATCGAAAGACCTTTTTGCAGTTGCCAGAATGTCACAGCCCTGGCCCAACATCTTAGAACTGACCTTGCCCAGTTTGGGGGTGAAATAGGATTTACTATTGATGACGACCTTTTGGGCAATCCTTTTGGAACCAGGCGCGGTGAAGTTATGGCATGGAACAAGGTCAAGAAACTTGCCCCCATAAAAGCAAAAGTGGCAGTGGTATAGTCAATGTGGTACATAGTGGTATATAGTGGTATAGTCAATGATTAAGACTTGGATTGGTGAAAATGGAAAAAAGCAGGCCAGTCTGGTTAAGTTTCCAACAGATGACCCAGACTGGGGATTGCCTTTGCAGTTGCCTGATTTGTCTGATCTGGGCCCAGGGCCTGAATTTGAAAGGGATATTCATAATGAACTAATTGACAGAGGACTTTTTACTTGGGCAGATATTCAGGCCCAACAAAATGGGGTAACAGTAGCTGTAAAGAAAGTTGCTGCTATTCACAATGTTTCAGAAGCGGCGCGTCCAATTACGCGCGAGATTATATCAAGATATAGGAGCGTGAAAAATGGCTGATTTTGTACCGGCAGTAAGTGCATATTCAAGGGTGTTTCTCATTGATGGGCGCGCCAGACCAGACCATGAACCAAGCTTTCAAAGCTGTCTGAAAGCTGGTGCCCCAGAATACAATTTTGGGGACGTGGAAAGGGTTGAATGCCCAGACCCAGACCAGCATGGGGCTTTTATTGAAAAAGCAGAAATTCAAGGGGCAGTTGAAAGACCCACCTTGACCTTGACTGGCAGATATGCTAGTGATCTTGCCAGTATTCTGCTAGACATCGCAAAACGAAGATGTGATGTTGATGTTCATGTCCATTTCGGGCGATGCACAAACCCCAGGCTGTTCAACCAATTTACCAAGGCTATTGTTATTGAAAAAGGAAAGTTGACTAATTGGTCTGCTGAGGATTTAGGGGCCCTGGCCAGTGATGAAAACGCCAAGGTTGACGAGTCGGCTGATGTGTCAGGCAGGGACCTTTTTGAAATCTTGCCTATCAGCTATGCCCAGCGCGCGGCTGACGTTATTGTCAACCCCATGCAAGATGTTGTCATCTGTTCCAACGTCAGCTGTGGGGATTGCGATGATGAAGACACCGGCTGTGACAACATCTTTGCGGTTGCAGGGTCAACTGGGGGCAGTCCCGGCACAGCCCCAGACCTGGTCTGGTCCAAAACCAAGGGGGTTACCTTTGCGGCTGATGACGTTGATACCCTGGGGGCCAGTAGCACAGGGGATGCTGTTTTTTGTTTAGGTGACTATGTTGTTGTAGTCAGCCATTCTGATGACCAGCTGAATTACAAGCTGAAAGCAACGGTTCTGGCTGGCACGGCTGGCGGCTGGACTGGAATCACCACAGGAATTGTTGCAGCTGGCAGTCCCAAGGATGCATGGGCAGTTGGCAACTATGTCTTTGTAGTGGGTGACGGGGGCTATATTTACGGCACCAGTGATGTTACAGCGGGGCTGACTGTCCTTGACGCTGGGGCTGCCACAGCCCAGAATCTAACCAAGGTTCATGCCATTAGTGATGAATTTGCGGTTGCAGTTGGCGAGTCTGGTGCGGTAGTGTTCACTGAAGATGGGGCCAGCTGGTCAGCAGCCAGCACCAGTCCATCAGGTAACAATCTTACAGCTGTCTGGGTCAAGAATGAAAAGGAATGGTGGGTATCAACTGCCACAGCCCTATATTACACTCTTGATCAGGGGGAAACTTGGACTCAAAAGACTTTGCCTGTTACCCCCACAGACATTAGCGATATTGCAATGGCTAATGATTCAGTTATGGCTGTTTCTGTGGTGGTCAGTGGCAACGGTAGAATCTATCGGTCTTATGATGGGGGATACAGTTTTGTCAACACCCCTGAGGGGACCGCGACCATACCAGCTGCTGACGACTACAACGCTATTGCTTTATGCCCCAATGATGTCAATTTCATTGCTGCTGTAGGCCTGGCAGATGATGCAACAGATGGAATTGCTATCATCGGGCAAGACTAATAAGTCACAGGATCGATTCTAAGGCGATTCTGGGCAAATTAGGTCCTTAGCCATACCTATATCAATTTTAATCCTTGTGTAGCCTATCTAAGGCTTATTAAAAGATGAAGGAAAGGTGTATAACTTGGCAAAACGTTCTGGCAAGCCAGCAGCTGTTGACATGGCTCATGAAATATCAGAAAACGGCAACATTGTTGTTGAAAGGTGGGGGGTTCGGGCTGAACTGATTCCTGTCCCCATTGGGGTCCTTGATGAAGCTGAAAGCAGAATTGACATGCCCCCAGTCCCTATTGTCACCAACGAGGCTGAAGGGACAGAGTTTGAAAACCCATCAGACCCACATTATCTTGATGCAATTGAAAAGGCCAAAAGACAGCGTGGCATTGCTGCCATTGAAGCTATGTCTTTGTTTGGGGTCAATCTGTTGGATGGATTACCCCAAACAGATGACTGGCTTAAGAAATTGAAATTCTATGAAAAGCGCGGGCACATGGACTTGTCCTGGGTTGACTGGAATGATGACACAGAAGTTGAATTTGTGTTCGTTAGATATGCTTTTCTGACAATGGATGATGTCACCCAATTGGGCCTGATGTCCAGATTGACACAGGAGGAATTGCAACGCGCGGCTGATTCCTTTCGGGGTCAGTAGACACGGAATCCCAATTGGCGATGCATCAATTAAAAATAAAAAGGCTTTTCCATCACCAGGGATAACAGCAAACCTGAGATTCCATATCTGGGAAGCAGCCATTGCAGCTGGGGCAGGACTGCAAGAATTATACTTGATTGATGGGGGCAACCCCCAGGGGGTCTGGTATAGTTCTAACAGATTCAAGACAGCCTTAATTGCCTGGCATAGGGCCCATACTTTAGTTGATAAACATTCTAAAGATGCATCAATCAAACCCCCCAAGAAAAAAGGTTAAATAATGCCTAATTTTACACCCATTGGAGTTGATGCCCAGATTAAGGGCCTGGGTGGATTTATACGTGGCCTGGAGCAAATGGATGATAAAATCCAAAGTACTGGGGGCGCGGCAGGCAAAGCCCAGGGTCAATTTACCAAGTCTGGTGGGACCCTTTCCAAGCTGGGGACTGTTGCTGGTGGGGTTGCCCTGGCTGGTGTTGCAGCAGCTGGGGCTGGTGTTGCGGCTTTGGGTGGTGGTCTGGCCGCGTCCATTAATACAGCAGTTAGTTTTGAATCTGCCTTTGCTGGGGTCCTAAAAACAACAGACGGATTAACGGACTCGACAGGAAAACTGAATCAGACTGGTCAAGAATTAAGGGATGAATTTGTCAATCTTTCCAAAGAGGTGCCTCTTGCCTTTGAGGAATTAGCGGCTATCGGGGAATTGGGGGGACAGCTGGGGATAGGCAAAGAATCCTTAATTGACTTTACAGAAACTATTGGGGCATTGGGGGTTGCTACAAATCTGACCACAGAAGAGGCTGCCACAGCCATTGCCAGATTTCAGAATATTTACCAGGTTGCAGGTGAAGATGCAGGCCAGAATACCCAGCAGGTAGGATCAGCTATTGTGGCCCTGGGCAACAATTTTGCTACAACCGAAAGGGACATTACAGCCTTTGCAGAAAGAATTGCTGGGGCTGGTAATATTGCAGGGCTGACCCAGGCTGATGTATTAGGCATTGGTGCGGCTATGTCGTCTGTTGGTGTTGAAGCCGAAGCTGGTGGTACCGCGATCCAAAAAGTTTTAATCAATATGAATAATGCGGTCAACGGGGCTGCTACAGGATTTGTTGACAACACTGAGGCCATTGAAGGCAATGTTGAAAAGATGTCCAAATTGAATGCTGAGTCAGCTAGGCTAGAAGCAACAGCCCCGGGGCTGCAAGCTGAAATTCTGGGACAGTATGATGCTTTTATTCAGGCTGGTGGGTCAGCAGAACAATTTGGGCGACAGTTGGGAGACAAGACTCGACAGAAAGCCTTTGACACTGCCATGGCCCTTAGGGAATTAGAACAGGAAACTGCCCAACTAAGGGCAACCCAGGGGACTCCAGTTGACGCGGGGCAGCTAACCAAGTTTGCCCAGGTTGCTGGGGTTTCTGCTGATGACTTTAAAGAGTTGTGGTCAGAGGATGCAAGTCAGGCTTTCCAGCTGTTTGTTGAAGGATTAGGCAGGGAAGGGGACAATGCAGCCAATGTTCTTGATGACCTGGGCTTGGCTGATCAACGGCTGGTTAGGGGCTTTTTGTCCCTGGCCAATGCTGGGGACCTTTTAGGGGAATCTATTGACCTATCCAATAAGGCTTTTGAGGAAAATACAGCCTTGCAAAAAGAGGCAGATTTAAGATATGGCACAACTGAGTCCCAAGTCCAATTACTTAAAAATACTTTTCGGGCTTTTGGGGATGAAATAGGGACTCGATTCCTACCCTTTGTAAACAGGCTTATTGGTTTCGGTATTGAATTTCTTGAAAAATTTTCTGGGCCCATTCTTGATGCCTTGGACAATCAGATATTGCCTGCCCTTGACAGATTCATTTCTGTATTGACCGAAGGGGGTGGCTTATCTGAATTGTTTGGCAGTGCCTTGAATGCTGAAGGTTTCAGAACCAGTGTTAATGAGATTATAGCCAATTTGCCCACTATTTTGGGCAATATCACGGTTGCCATAACAGAATGGCTGGTCAGTAGCTGGCCAGAAATACAGGCAACCTTGTCTGTCTGGGCTGAAAGGTTCTGGGACTGGGTCAATACGGCTATTGATAACATTGGCCCTGCCCTGGCCGGGGTCCTGGCTGGTATAGCAGCCTGGGCGACTGGGCCTGGTGGGGAACAATTGACCCAACTGGGGGTTGCTATCGGGGCAGCCCTGGTTGATGGTATAGCATTCATTGCAGAGAACCAGGAACAATTTAGGGCTGTTCTGGGCAAGATCGTTCTGGGTATAGGGGCTGCTGTGGCAGCTGTGGCGGGACTACTAATTGTTATAGGTGGGCAGATTGTAGCAGGTATTCTGGCAGGCATCTTAGAAAAGTTAGGGATTGAATTAGAGCCAGCAACCTTTGCTGAATTAGGGAATGTCTTGAAAGGCATTGGCCAGAATGCCTTAATCATTGCCAAGGTCATTGGTCAAAATATCATTGATGGAATTACCCAGGGAATACAAGAGGCCCAACAGAACCTTGAAAGTTTCCTGATTGAAACCATTAACGGGGCAATCAATTCATTCAAAGAATTTCTGGGCATTGCATCGCCCAGCAGTTTGTTCTTTGGCTTTGGACTTGACATTATTCAGGGTCTGATTGACGGTATCTTGTCCCTGGCCGGCAACATACCGGAAACCCTGGGTAACATCTTTAGTGGCCTGTTTGGTGGGGGCGAGGAAACAACCCAGCTGCCAGACATGTCTGCAACTGCAACCCAGCTTGAAACAGTGATGACCAGTCTGGAAAGTATCAGTCTTTCTTTTGGCACAACATTGCCAGAAAGCATGGCTGTTTTCCTTGAACAATTTCTACTGACCATTAATCAAGTCTATACCTGGCTAGGTATGGTTATTGAACAATTAACAGCCATTATGACAGTCTGGTTGCCAGGCATCTTGCAGGCATCAAATACCACCACAGCAGCTATGGTTACTGGTTTTACAAATGTTAATACTATCCTGGTTCAAACTATTGCATTGCTGCAACAGATTGTAGCAAGTTTGAATGCTGTTGCAGCAGCAGCCAAAAAAGCCATTGAAGAAATGACAAATTTTCAAGATGCCCATGAACCGATTAAGAAACTAATTGATCTGGTTGATGATGCGACAGAGGCATTCAAAAAAATGGCAGAAGCAGCGCGCGAGGCTGCCACAGCCAGTGAAGATGCGGGGACTACCAGTGAAGCCCAGACCGGCATAGGATTTCGGCAAGGGATAGGCTTTGCCTCAGGTCTGCTAGGTAAACTCAGCAGCAATCCTATGGGCCTGGGGTTGGGGGTAACAATTCCCCCAGGTTTCCCGGGCGACTCTTTTGGCCCTATGTTTGTGCAATCTGGTGAACAGATGTTGATTACCCCCAGGGGCACCAGTATTGATGATGTAGTCTTGAGCAGATTGGCCCAAACCGGAACAGGTGAAATTGAAATTAATGTTAATGTGGGTAACATTAATAACGGCATGGATGTAGCCCAGCTACAGAATGTAATTCGGCGCACAGTTGCAGAGGCAATATAATGCAAGAAAGGATTCACAATGCCTGCAAAGACAACCAGACTGCTGTTGGTTCTGGTTTTGTTTTTATTCCTATCTGGTTCTGCCCAGGCCCAGGAACCTATTTATTTACCCCTTATATTCAAGGGATTGTGTAACATGCCAGCTATTTTAGAAATCAGTGATGGAACCACAACTATCAATCTGTTACCCAAAGAGGCAACAGGATTTCATCTGGTCAGCTGGACTCCTGAAGTTGCAGCCTTAAAAGGTGGGGGCATATACCAGGAAAGCGCAATGTCTGCTGGTCAAAGTTTAGTATATGCCCAGTATGAAAATATTAATGACGCTTTCAATTTTGTTGTTGATGGACGCGGGCAAGATGAAACAATTGACAAGATTGAAAGACTGATACAACTGTTGTTATTGGGTAGAAATTATCGGCTGGCTGACTGGCAAGATACCCCAGTCTATATCAGAGGCCAGGCCAGTTGTGAGACTGGGATAAGATATGCCCTGATTGAAAACTTTTCAATACCTGACTTAAATAATCCTTATGCCCAGCCATTTGCCAGCGCGTCACAGCTGGCGTCAATGGCTGACTTTTCAGTAATAATCGAGCATGGTCATTGGCTGGCTTCTGCCCCTGGTACCGGAGAAAGTGTAACAGCAACCAATAGCCAGGAATGGGATTATTCTGAAGGTTGGACGGTATATGATAGCTTGGGGGCTGTTCCTGATTTGCCTGCCCCTAGCGGGGCTTATCGGGCTATGGCTATTGGTAATGACCGGATTCTAGTTGCCCATAGCAATCTGTTTGCAGGGTCTGGGGATAGTTATATTTCTACAGACAAGGGCAGCACATGGGCAGCAGTGACAGATGGGGGTAGTGTCTCAATTAGGGATATTCTAAAGATTTCTAATAGCAATATTCTGTTAAGTGATGAAGATAATGGGTTTAGAATTCTAAGAAGTACTGATCAGGGAAGCAGTTTCTCAGTTCTATCTACCGCGGTGGGGGGTGGTCCACTGGTCCAATTTGCAAACGGTCACCTATTGACAATATATAACGGGGATGATATTTACAGGTCAACTGACCAGGGAGCAAATTGGACCAAGATCAGTGATTTTGGGGGGGCTGTGACTGCTGCTGCCCTAATGATTTCCCCCACTACTGATACTGTCATTGCTTATGTAGTTAGTGCGGTATGGGAACGACTCTATAGATCAACAGATAGGGGTGAAACTTGGTCCCTGGTGAAAAATCTAGGGACCAGTTATTTTTATGATGATGCCCAGCCAATGATAGCAGACTCAAATGGCAACTTTTATACATTGTCCATTGTGGGGGATTTGTGGCGGTCAGCGGATGATGGAATAACTTGGTTGCAGCTGTATTCTAATCTTGATGGATTAGGATATGCTATGTTTGAAGATAGTTATGGGCATATCTGGGCAATCTTGGCTAATGGCACTATGTACCTTTATCGAAGCGTTGATGGAGGACTTACCTTTACTAAAGAAGAAACCATTAATGAAAACGGTTTTGATCCTACATCCATGACAGAAAGCGGGGATGGGGATTATTACATTGGAGGTGCCCAGGCTGCATCAGGGGATGGGGGCTTAGTCTATCGGTTGGCGTCAATTCAAGATTTTGGTTGGACTACAGAAGAAAAGTTGTATGTAACCAATAGGCAAAATAAGGCACAGCTGACCCATATCTTTGTAGATGATGGGGGCGTCTTTGGCTCTAATCAGTTTCCGGTCACAGCAGCCTTTTTGTTGACCCCAGCTGTAGCTGCTACAGGGGATGCAGTCTATTTTGGGATAGACACCACAATTGATAATACTGGACCTTTTTCTGGGCTGGGTTTCTATATTACTGACCCAGCAGCCGCGGTGACATCATATGCATTCACATGGGAGTATTATAACGGAGCATGGGACCCCTTAACAGTTCAAGATAATACAGATGATGGGTTAGGCAGTTTTTCAAAACCAGGATATGGTACCGTTCATTGGGAACAACCTTCAGACTGGGTCACTGTTGCAGTTAACAGTGTAACTGGCTATTGGGTGCGGGCAAGATTATCTTCATTAACAGGCGCGTTCAATGAACCACAGCAAGGAAATACGGATTTATTAACTCTTATTCTGCCTTTTACTGAAATAGATTCTAACCAAGTTGGAGGGTCCATTCCTGCCCTAATGCAGTTAAAAGCTTATAACTTGTCTGATGCTGATGGAAGGGACGGATCAGCCCCAGACCTATTTGAAAACAGAGTTGTTGTAGGGCTCAGGTCAACCAGCAGGGGCAGCAAATTTCAGTCATATATTAACTTATCTGATGAACAAAATCCTGTTGAAATTGATATTACAGCAGGAACTAATACTTCATTTGCAGATGACGTACTGGCTCCTAGTGGCAGAAGAATGTCATATACCCCAGGGGCTGGGGCAGAAAGTATGGCAACGCGGGCAACTGTTACACTTAATCCTGTTATTGCCAAAGATTTTTATGGAATATTTCATGCTTTTTTACGTGTGCAAAGAACAGGCGGGGCAGCATCAAATCTTGATATTCAACTAAAGATTACATCTGGCAGTGGGGGAATATCATTCACAACAGACATGGAACAAGTTCAGACAACAACTGCTTTTGAGGTACTAGACTTCGGGCAGATTTTATTACCTGTGGCAGGCAGCCTAAAGAATACAGAACTGGGGGACCAGACCACTATTGATATTCAAGTTTCTGCTGAAGCTGGGGCACCAGACCTATATTTATATGATCTTATTTTAATGCCTGCTGATGAATGGTTGATTGATGCAACTGATAAGGCAAATGAGGATGACTCCGATGTAGGCAGAAATAATGACATCCCAAGATTACTGGATATAGATAGCATCACCTATCCCAAAGAATCAATCCGGGCCCTGGTACGCCAAATTAGTAATGAAGTAACTGCCACTTATCGGGCAGGGACAATTAGCGAGGCCATTTTACAGGCCAATGCCCAGCAAAGATTATGGTTTTTTGCAATGCAAACATCAGCAACGGGCAGCAGTTTCAATTGGATTGCCCCCCCAGAAATATCCCATTCTGTAGTTATTAACAAAGTTGAAAGGTTCTTGCAAATGAGAGGTGCGTCATAAAAAGGAAAGTAGCGGTTCTAACCACATTTTTTGAGGCAGACAGCGGATTCAGCGTAGTAACTGTAGCAGAGAATCAACTAAGAATGTTGATTGATGCTGGCTTAGAGCCAACAGTCCTGGTCCAAGAAAATTTTAAGTCAGATAGGGAATTCTGGCAACCCCATAATTTGGATATTAGGCCAGTGTTGCCAGACTTGCCTGATGCAACAGTTGAGATACTCAAACAGGTATTAGTGTCCCAGCTGGCAGATATGGATGTCTGTATTACTCATGACTTGGTTTTGTTGCCCACCCATTCTGTTTATGATAAGGCAATCAGAGAGTTGAATCTTGATATTCTTTGGTTGCATTATATTCATTCTGCCCCTAATCCTACCCATACCATGCCCCCAGGATATATTGTCTATCCGAATTATTACAATCAGCCCAGGGTGATCAAAGCCTATCAGACCCAGGAGCAGATAAGTAGGATTATTGTCAATCGGGCAAGTCATGCCCTTGACCCTTTGCTGATGTGGAATTATTCCCCCTTAACCCTTGACCTGATTGAAAAGTTTAATCTGTTGGACGCTGAATTCTCATGTGTCTTTCCAGCCAGATTGGACGCAGGAAAACAGCCTGAAAAAATAATTAGGCTGCTGGCTGGCATTAAAAAGATGGGTTATTCAACCAAGTTATTAATTGTTGATTGGCAATCCCAGGGTAAAAGGTTTCAGAAGTATATTAAGCAACTACAAGAGGTTATATCAGAATTGGATATAACTGATGACGTGGCTTTTACATCAAAGTTAGATGATAGAGCCAGTCAAGGGGTGCCAAAATATGTAGTGACTGAATTGATGGACTTGACTACTGTTTACGTCCATCCGTCAATGATTGAAACCTACAGCCTGGTAGTACATGAGGCCATTCTGCGGGGCAAGTTAGTTTGCCTGAATGGTGACCTGCAAGTTATGCGCGAATTGTTTGGGGACGCTGGTATTTATTTTGACTTTGGCAGTGATGAAGTTGTGAGAACCTATAGCCCTGACGAACAGGCATTCTGGAATGATGAAGCTGGGCGATTGGTTCAGGAATTTTATTCTAATCGGGCCCTGGTTGCCCAGGCTCGCGCGCGCCAGCGATGGACCCCAAAAGCAATGGCGAAAGACTTTCTAAGGCTGCTATACCTTGAAAAATGCTAAAATATATCCTGACTGGTTCTGGGCGATGTGGAACAGGTTTCATTGCCAATTTACTGAATAGTGCTGGTATTACGTGTGGGCATGAATTATTCTTTACCCCCCATGGCTACAGCCAGGAATTTATGCGTCATTATTGGACTGGCACTATTGCGGACTCCAGCTGGTTGGCAGCCCCCTTCTTAGACGACTTTTTAGACCCTATCAAGATTCAAATAATCAGACATCCCCAAAAGGTTATAGCATCTTTGCTGAAAATAGGTTTCTTTTCAGCAGCCCCTAATCCTAACACCAGGCCCTATATTAAATTTGCTTATGACCATTTACCAGAATTAGCAGACTACAGGAATGAAATTGACCGGGCTGCATATTTCTGGCTGGCCTGGAACCTGAAGATTCAGGATAAGGTACAATATGTTCACAGAATTGAGGATGAACCGGAAGAATTATTAGACTGGCTAGATGTTGATTGCTCAAACAAAGACCTATTTAATGACACTGAATTCAATACCAAAATAAAGGGCCCAGGGCCAATAGTCAATCTTGATGCTATTTCCTTGCCCCTACAGATAAGACTGCTGGAAATGTCTACCAGATATGGTTATGAATGGGAAACAATAGAGGTACCCAGACCCCAGCCAAAGGTTATCAAGGCAATTATCACTACTCTTGACAACTTGCCTTTACTTAAGCAACAGATTTCAGTATTAAGGGATGAGCCAATAGACGAAATTATTGTTGTCAATAACGGGTCTGTTGATAATACTCGAGGATGGTTGGCAGAACCAGAACAATCTGATCTTACGGCGATTAATCGAGAAAACAAGGGGGCTGGGCCAGGTCGAAACGCGGGTCTAAATAAGGCAGGTAAATTTGATTATGTGTTAATGTTGGATGGAGGGATTCGCCCCTTAATTGGTGGCACAAAAAAGATGCTGGATTATTTAGAATCGACTCCAGCAGCTGATGTTATTGGAGTCGAGATTCCAGATTTTAGAACGGATGAAAAAAAGGCCTGGCGGCGGTGGGCCTATGATATTAAATGGACTTATCAAAATACCAGGTTAAGTCATACAGCCTATTGTTTAGCAAGGGCCAAGGCCTGGGATGGATTAAGATTTAGCGAGGATGGACCTTTCGCGGAACCAGGCTGGGGGGCTGATGATGATGAAATGGCATACCGTTGGCGCGACGCTGGCATAACAGTTCATGTTGTTACCTGTCGTTGTAACTTAGGAGAACCTTGTACCGGGGTGCATCCCTACCGGCGCGGGTCTGGGTCATTTAATCGACTTTACAAAGAAACAGGAATCTGGCCAAATCAATATGGGTCAGTATATGAAAAAAGGGTGGTTTGGTTACAACAGAACTGGGCAAAGCATCAGCCTGTGTTGCAATGGGGTCAACCTAAAGATGACAGGATTATTCATATTCATCATAATGGGGACTTGGAAACAACCATCTTAAGCATTAAAGATACTCATAATGAATTGAGGCAAGATAGATTTGATGCACCTTATCAGGGGGCCTGGCATCCCTATCATATTATTGTCCATTGCAAAGCTGATGATACGGAATTCTTAAAGTGGGCAGAACCAAGGCGATTAAGGCACCATCATGGGGACACAATTATTTTAGATGAATATGGGCCAGAACCTAAAATAATTAAAAAGGGTAATGGCAACCGTGATTTGTGGACAGGTGATTTTATTCTGGACATAGAAAGATGACTGATTACTACGTTGACTGGACTGGTGGCAATGACAGTAACGCTGGCACTGCTGAAGGTACAGCCTGGCAAACTACATCCAAGGTCAATACTGAATGGCAGGCTGGCACATTTTCTGCTGGTGACAATATCTACTTTAAGGGTGGTGAAACCTGGGATATTGACAACGCGGCCAAGTTCCTGCATTTATACGGTTCTAATGGGACAGTTGGTAACCATATTTATCTGGGCTCTAAAGACGGTTATGGAACTGGCAGACCAGTGTTGCGAAATAATACCGGGGTACTGGGAAATGGAGCACATATAATCTACACATCTACATTTACTACGCCAGACCCGCCAGGCCCTTCCAGCTATTTTACAATAGCAGGTTTTGAAATTACATCTACAAATATAGCTCAGAACCAGGGTGCAATTCAGTTTCACGAAACCGAACATGTTCTTTTAAGTGATTTGTACGTTCATGGTTTTACAAATGGGGAAGCTGGGCGAGTCAATGCCATAACATGTCTCTATTCAAGTAAATTTATCACCATTGAAGATTGCACTATTACCAATATTAGGGGTGAGGGACTCAAGTTTGGCAGGGACAATTTGTTGAGTGATGACACCAGTTTTATTACGGTTCGGAACTGTGATGTATCTTACTGTGATAGTGAGGCTTTGGAATGGAAAGATGGAATGTCATTTATCACAGTTTACGATTCTTCTTTTTCTTACAGTGGAATTGGGACGGATGCTGGCGAAGCCTTTGACCATTTTATTGTTAATATTGGAGGACAGCATAATCATATCTATAACTGTAGAATCTTTGGAACCAGGGGGGATAATCGGGCAGGGTTATATTTTGGACGCTACACAGAAGCTACTGACTTTTCTGGCAGATTTACCACGGTTGAAAGATGCCTTTTTACAGACCTGTCAGGCGATTTTGGGGCAGTTCGCATGCGGGGCGGCGATAACGTTTTACTGAATTGCACTATTGACAATTGCAATTATGGGGTATACGGGCAAACATCATCTACTGGGTCTGGGTCTAATGAGGATGGAAAAGTAGTTAAAAATTGTATTTTTGACACCATAACTTTATATCCAGTTTTGTTAGAAGATACTGAAAACAATTACACGTTTGACAATAACTGCTATGCTGATGGGGCAAGTAATATCTGGTACTATAGCGGGGCAGCTAGAAATTATGCTTATGTATCAGGCACCTTGGGTCAAGAAACTAATGGGTTGACATCAGACCCAGCTTTTGTAGACACAGTTGATTATGAATTGGCAGCAGGATCACCTTGCATTAATGCTGGGGATAGCTCAGCAGTGGTCTGGGACTGGAACAATTTCTATGCTGGGTCTGGACAAGTTGATATTGGCTGGAAAGAATATGATTACACCACCCATAGAGTCTTTCAAACTACTTTTACAAACTTAACCAACTTTTCCGGTTCAGTTGGGGTGACTGCTAATAATGTATTAACGGTTCCAATTGCCTCAGGAAACTATGCTTATAGAACCGGGCTGGATAATATTCACCATTTTTACACAAGATTTTATATCAATGTTGATAGCTTGACTATGGCAAGTGGGGATGAATTCACATGCCTTGCATTATTAGATGGGGCAACAAACATTGTTCTGGTCAATGTTCAGTATGATGGGTCTAACTATCGGGTTAGGGCTGGGTGCATTGATGATTCAAATACAGTAAATTATACTAGCTACTATAACCTTAATGGGTCTGGCTGGTCTTATGTCCAATTAAGGTGGTATGCTGGGCAGAATACGTCAAAGAATAATGGGTTTCTTTTCTTATATGTCAATGGTGTTGAAGAAGAATCTATTGAAGGGCTAAACAATCATAATTTTGATGCTGATCAAATCAGGATCGGAACAATTAGCGGTATTGATGCTGGCACATCTGGAACACTGTGGTTTGATAATTTAGATGTAGATTGGATCAGGAAACTTTTACCATCCTCACCAAACAACCCCCCACCCCCAACAGAAGTTGTAACAGTTGTGGCAGTGATAACAGTTACAACAGTTGTGACTTTAGGTTGCCCATAGGAGAAAAATTATGGCTGACTTATTTGACAGATTATTTCCTACATCAGACCTAGAAGATAATATCCCTGCCCATTATTTCTGGGCTGCCATTGCTGACTATGTTGCTGGGCAAACAACGCGCAATCAAATTGTAGCAGCATGGAGTCTGGACACTGAAGCCCAGGCTGATCTTGATGCTTTGCTGGCAGCAGTAGACACCGCAATTGGGGCAGCTAACAAAGCTGGTTTTGCCTCAGAATTGCATGGAATTATGATGTTGGCAGAGGCAGGATTAAAGTACAATACCAAGGCAGATTTCAGCAATAGGCTGAACATTATTATTGACCACTGGACTTAGATAATGGGCGTTATTATACGCGCAACCCAATTTATAACTAGGACAACTTCTGGGACCCAGGACATTACAATTACTGATTTTGGTACTCCTAAAGGGGCCATTTTCATTCCTGTGGGTAGCACATCAAATGGGACTGCCTACAGTGATGCCAGATTTTCTATTGGCGCGACTGATGGAACTAATCAATTTGTAATTGGTGGGTCTAGTCAAAGTTCAGTTGCTACAACTAATAGTCAGCGGCGCGGCATGACTGATGAATGCTTAATGCTGCAAAATGCTGGGAACACAAATGTAACAGGGGAAGCAGCGTTTGATTCTTGGATAACGGATGGAGTCCGGCTGAATTATGGGGCAGGGTTTGGTTCTGGGTATGAGGTAATATGCATTCTGTTGGGTGGTACGGACTTATCTTTTAATGTCGGTACTTTTACAGCTACTGGGGGGGATGGGGGCGAAGTTGATGTTGACTGCGGTTTTACCCCAGATGTAGTCAATCTGTGCGGAAATGGCACAACTTTAAGTGATGCAGCTGGGACCAATATGCCCATCAACCTGGGCTTTGCTGTTGATGATGTCAGCAATACTAATTCTGGGGTATCTTTCATCAGTAATGACGGAGAAGCTGCTAGCGAAGTCAATACCTATGCATCGGATGCCTATGCAGGTGTCAATCTTAATCCATCAGGTGGGGCCATTAGTCGCGCTATTGAAATTACAGATTTTATTAGCGGGGCAACTGATGGATTCACAGCAACCTTAAGGGCTGGTTCCAGTTCTAGTGATTTGGTCAGTGCCTATATTGCAATGGCTTTCAATGGGGCTGTTGGTTATGATACTGGTTTTATGGATACTCCTACCAGCACCGGCAACGATAGCCAGACAGGGCCTGGCTTTACCCCCCAATTTGTTTTTCTGCTAGGCAATCCAACATCCGCATTGAACACAACAACCGGAAATGGCACTTATGGGGTTATGGTCTTTGATGAAGATGGAACTGATCTTAGTGCTACTTTTCAGGATGAGGACGCGCAAGGCACTGCTGATACTCAAAGCTGGGCAAATACTGATATTTCTTTGCGGCTGGAATCAGGTGGGGCTGGCTGGGCGGCATCTTATGTCAGTATGGATGCTAATGGTTGGACACTTAATTTTAACACTACAAATGGAACAGCCAGAAAATGGGCTTATTTGGCGATTGAAGCAGAGGCTGCTAGTTCTTCCAGTTCCAGTTCTACATCCAGCAGCAGCACATCATCATCTAGCAGCAGCACATCATCATCCTCTTCTTCTACCAGCAGCACATCAACCCAGACTTCCAGTTCCAGTTCCAGTTCTTCCAGTTCCAGTTCCAGCAGCAGCAGTACCAGCGTAATACCAGGAACAAACCTGCAAATTTATGTTGGGACCTATACCGGCAATAATACAGATGATAGGAGCATTACAGGGGTAGGCTTTGAGCCAGACTTTGTGGCAATTTGTTCTGATGACAATGATTATGCTGTTTTTAGTACAACAGCCATGTCAGCTGGCGAGTCGCTACAGTTTGAAGATGGGGATACATTTACCAATGCTATTCAAGCTTTTGAGGCTGATGGATTCCAGATAGGGACTGATGCCAGAGTCAATGAAAATGCTATTGAATATTATTACATATGTATTGCTGACCCATCAGAAAATGATTTCAAGGTTGGGCAATATACTGGTGATGGAAATGACAACCGGAATCTGACACCCCTTTCATTTACGCCAACAGGGGTATGGATAAAAGTTGAAGATGCATCTTCAGCCCAGGGTTGTTTTAAGAATAATGAACATGGTTCTGACAGTTCCAGATTTAATAGTGTTGCAAATCAATCTAATGAAATTCAGGCCCTGATTGTCAACGGCTTTCAGTTAGGCACATCTTCAAGAATTAATGCCAATGGCAAGACCTTTGATTATATGGCTATACAGGATGTTACTAACCTGGTTGAAACCGGAACCTATACCGGCAATGGTGTTGATGACAGGAATATCACAGTTGGTTTTCAGCCTGACTCAGTCTGGGTCTTTGGTGATAATGCTGATGCAAAAGTTCTTTTCACCAGTGACATGCCTGCTGGTGAAAGTGGGCATTTTAATAATACCGCTTTAACTACTGACCGGGTGCAAGGAACCGGGGCAACCACATTTCAGGTTGGAACCGATGCAGAAGTTAATGCCAGTGGAACAGATTATTACTGGATAGCATTCAAAGCCGGATCAGCTGCCAGTTCCAGTTCCAGTTCCAGCACATCATCCTCTTCTTCCAGTTCCAGTTCTACATCTAGCAGCAGTACCAGTACCAGCACATCTGTTTCTAGCACATCGACTTCTAGCAGCACCAGCACATCAACTTCCAGTTCCAGCTGTTCCAGTTCCAGCAGTTCCAGCCAGACATCATCCTCATCATCAACCAGCACGGTTACAAGTTCCAGTTCCAGCAGCACCACCAGCAGCAGCAGCACAACATCTAGTAGTTCCAGTTCCAGCAGCAGCACATCTAGTACCAGCACGGTTACAAGTACCAGTTCTAGTTCTAGCTCTTCCAGTTCCAGTTCCAGCACATCAATTTCTACATCTACCACAACCATTGCCCCTGTTTCAAGAATTGTTTTCCCCAGCAGGAAACAGACCAGGGGGATAGTGGTATATGCCTCAGACCCACTTTGGCGCAGTAGCTTAGCAGTGGACATTACAGGCAAGCTATCTGCTTATTCCCATACTATTCAGGCTGTGGGTGGTTATTGGGCTGCTGATATGTCCTTAGGGGCAAACCCAACAATGATTGATGACTGGATACAGAATGGATTGGGCAAGCACATTGAAGTTTATAACTCGGCCCAGGTCAAAAGATGGGAAGGATTTGTCAATCAAATTACTGTTTCTTTTGGCAGTCTACAGCTGACCCTGGGCCCGTTGGTTGGTGGGGATATGGGCAACAAAGTCAAGGTTGCCTACTCAACTATTGATACATCTGTTGACCCACCTATTTTAGGTACCAGGACTGATACTGATTTTGCCAGTAATACTGATAGCCAGGCCAGATATGGTATCATTGAAAAGGTGGTCAGTCTATCTGGGGCAACTGAAACAGAGGCAGAACAGGCCAGAGATTCTTATCTGGCATCAAAAGCATGGCCTGCTGTGGGGCGACAATCAACCTTAGGTTCTGCTACAGTAGAAATTAAATTGCAATGCCTTGGCTACTGGCATTGGTTGAAAGCATATATTTATAGTAATACCGGAACAGGCACAGAAAATATCAGTACCAAGATTGAAAATATTCTGGCAGCAGAACCTAACACTGGGATATTTTCAACTGATTATTCAAAGATTACTGAGAACACATCCCAGCAACGAGTTCAAGAGGACAGAGACAAAACTGCTGAAAGCCTGATCAGTAAACTAATTTCTTTAGGTGATGCCAGCTATAATACTTATCGGGCAGGATTCTATGATGACCGGCAGTTTATTTATGATCCTATCCCCACAGAAATCAGATATGAACAAAGACTAACGTCCAATGCTGGCCTGACTGAAAATGGCAAGAAACTTGATCCCTGGGATGTGCTGGCTGGGGAATGGCTATTATACACAGACTTGCTGGTTGGTAGCAGCCCACCTTTCACCAATGACCTGTTACGAAAAGATGTTCGGGCAGCATATATTGACAATGTAAAATATACTATGCCCTGGGGATTATCTATCAATAGTGCGGAAGTATCCTTCTTTGAGACTTTGCAGAAGCGGTTGGGTAGTGCAGCAATAGATTAGGATAGAAAATGGCCTACAGAAGAAATGACAGTCTGGTTGATGCCCTGTCAGTTGACTTTATTTTGCGGGGCGAGTCCTTATCAACTGATGCAATAGGAAAATATTTGTCATTGCCTGGGTTGCGGGGCTTTTGGCCCATGTCATCTTTTAACAGTTCAGGCAATGCTTTTGATTTGTCTGGCCAGAGCAGAACTTTGACTTATAATGGCAATCCTACATATAACTTTGCTGGCCTGGCACCTTATCTTGATTTTGACGGAACCGGAGATTATTTAAGCAGAAGTGATGAATCTGGTCTTGATATTATTGGCACAGAATCCTATGTTGCCCCTGCTGCCAGAGGACTGACTCTGGGTGGTTGGTTCTGGCTAGATGACTTACTAAGTATTAAGGCCTTAATGTTTAAGGGGAATACTACAGCAGCCCAAAGCGCATATGAAATTTATGTTGCTACCATTTCTGGCAATACCCACATGCGAGTCAGTACTGGTGCAACTTATATTCAGGCAATTTTATTGAATGGAATGTCATCAACTGGGACCTGGTACTTCGTTTGTGGCAGATATGACCCATCAACTGAAGTAAAAGTCTGGGTCAATGGGCAAACTACAGAAACTACTGTTAGTGTACCGGCATCTTTGCAGAATAGCAGTTTGGATTTTGCGATTGGGGCAACCAGCGCGGGGCTGTTACCATTGAATGGCAGGGCATCATTTTGCTTTTTGTGTGCAGCAGCCCTGTCTGATGCAATAATTAATAATCTGTTCCAAAGTTCAAGGGGACTCTTTGGTGTATAGAGTCCCCTTGAACAAAGCTGCCTGCTTAATTGTCCCTGTGCTTTGCTGTGTTGCTGCTGGTGGGTTTTCCTGGTGATTCAGGTATGGTAGGACCTAAAATCACCAGAATCGCCTTAGAATCGATTACAGGCAGTCTTTCACAGAAAGATGCTGTCATCCATTTCCTGAAACTGCTGATACCGTTCTAATTCTTCTGCAATTACCCCATGGCGATTGTCTAATTCCCATTCTGCAACCATGCGCTTAGTAACTGCAACTGCTGAATGGATGTCACCAGGGTTGTTAGGCAAATCCAGAATTTGTGCCAGGATGTGATCTGGTAATTTCTCGATTTGGTTAGAATGGAGAATCTTATCTAAGTCACTAGGTTCCATACGTCACTTGTCCTTTCTTTTCTTTAGTAGGTTCTTTTGGTATATCTGCCTTGTACATTCTTTTTGCCCCACAGCAGGAACAATCCCCCAGGTGAGATAAGATAACCTTTTTCTGGCAGCTATGGCACCAAGCTGAAATTGCCTGTTGTGCAAAAAAGGCTGATCTAGGGATGGTGTTGTTTTCAATGATTGCGGTTGTCATTGCCTTGACTTATCCTTTCGTATTCTGTATAATTCAAATAATTGGTTGTGATCTTTCACCCCCTTCTTTCTTCACCTTTGTCAGTCACAGCTAAGGTCCTTTCAAGTCCCTGGGTCCCTTGCCTGCCCAGGGACCTTTTTTTTATCCTCTCAAAACCTTTTTGACATCAAGACTGAATTCAGGCCAGTCCTGTTGTAATTGTTCCAGAACCTTAGCAGCCTTAAGGGGTGGGGGTCCTGCAATGGACCCAGCAGCCTTTTGAACAGCAGCCTGAAATTCATCTTGCCTGGCTGCAATTATTTCCTGTTCAAACTTATCCTGCTGTCTTTGCTGTTCTAAACCAGCGCGCCACAGTTCTAATTGCCTTTTGGTCAAGGTACCAGATAAGATTGCAATTTCATCTGGGGTGGGCTGTTCGTGTGGCTCAGGTTTCCGGTTGCCCATTGGGTTATCATAATACCTTTTAATGACATCCCATAGGCTGGTATCATCTGGCTGTGGGGTCAGTTTCTGGGGCAACAGGTTGACTGACTCCATTCCATCTTTAGTAATCATTACCTTGGCTGGTCTTTTCAGGACCAGGCCAATGGGAACAGGGCTGTCTGGGTTGTGTTGTAGCCAAATTTTGACATTAGCAACTTTATTGAAAGCCTTGCCATGATCTGGCTGATTTAGGTCAGTAGACACCCCGCCTTTGACCACGGGTTTGATGTGGACTATAAAAAAGATAGCTGGGGCTTTCCTGGCTATTTCTGCCACAGCAAAGGATTCTATCTCATGGGCCTGTTTCCAAAATTCCATGTGTTTAATAGTCCCCTGCCTTGAAAAAGTTTCCTGTTCCCTAAACCTGTAGGGGTTGGCTTTGGCAAAATACCTGATGCTTTGGCCCAGGGTGCCCCAGGTGTCAAAGACAATACTGTCGAATTTGCCTGGTTCAATGTCTTCAATTTCTGAGACTATAGCATCATAGTATTCCAGCATCTTTAGGCCATTAGACAGGCCCTTGTACTTATCAATCAGGTTGACGTACAGGCCAAAGTCTTTGGGGTCAACTGGGGGCATCTTGACATCATCATGAAAATAGGCTGTCTTGTTTGGATAGGCAGCCCCAAGGCTGAATAGGGTCTTGCCTGCCCCAAATTCACCAGTGACTAGAAAAATTCCTTGTATTTTCATTTCTTAGGTCCTTTCCTGTTTGTTTATAGGTCCTTGCTAATTCTAACAGTTGGCTGTTCTGTAATCTCAACAAAGGACAAAGGAACTGTTTCTGCTACATTACGGGCATGCTGTTCAAATTTTCTTTTGTCTAGCTTAAGTAACCCTTGGGCAGATAGGGCAGCCCAGTTAATAGCTGTCTGGATGTCATATGCCAGGGCCCTGGCAATTATGACCTTGACTCCATTTGCTGGATTCTTGTTTCCATCCTGCTGGTATGTAGCCAGGGCTGCTGTTCTCAATTCCTGATCAACTTTCCAGACCTGTTCTTTGATCTGGTTTAAGTATTCAAGGGCATCTTGGTAGTCAGCCCATTCTGGGGTACCTTCAAGAATTTCTTGACGCGTGGTAAGCTCAGCCTGGGCCCTGGTCAATTGGACCCTTTTTTCTTTTAGTTGGTTGATTAAGTGGTTTATTTCTTTAGTCCAGTCAAGCATTTTCTTGCCTCTTTTCTTGTTTTTTATGATTAAAATTCTATCAATTCTGCTGCCATTTTTTCACCAGCTTCAAAAGCTTTTTTGTGGGCAGCCTGGGGGCGTATTTTCTGCTTTTCAACAAAGTCTTTAAATGTGATAAGGCCCTGTTTCCATCCCTGCTGAAATCCTACTTTGTAGGGCTGATCAGTAACATGGCCATTAACAGTCAGGTTTAGGTTGTCTGGTATCATCAGGATTTGTCTGAGGTTGGCAGCCCTTTTAGGACCCCAGCCGGGCACATTGTGGACCAGCTTGCCCTGGCGCATGTCAGTCAGGACCTTGATCACATAATATCCTGCCAGGGGCTGATCTGGTTGGTCTGGGGCAATGTGAGGCAGTTCATTCTGCATATATTCCCTAACAGCTTGCAAGGTCTTTTGGCCAAAGCCTTTCAGACCGGCGCATAAGAAGTAATCAATGGTGTCAGGGCTGACTTCTTCAACCAGCTGCCAGATGTCATCAATTACAAAGACTGGCTCAACGCGTGGAGGGTATACCTTTTTCTGTGGAGTTGTTTCTGCCTTGTGTACCATACTGAAATAGCTAGTTATCCAGCGGGACAATTCTTCAGGGCTTTTGAGGGTTAAGGGCCAGACTGTCACCCCCCTTATTTCACAAGACATCAAGACACGTTCAAAGTCTTCCCAGGTTGTGTTGCCATATGCTTTCTGATTGTTTACCCTGAGCATACCTTTGTTGTCCTGGTGGTAGTCCCCAATGGGCAACAGTATGGCCTGACTCTTTGGTATTCTGGCAGCCTGGGCCCTGGCGCAGAAATTATGCAGGGCATCAAAAGAAAGAATATCATATCCTATCTTGACTTGCACAAACAGAGTCCATCTTTCTATATGACCATTTAAGTTGTCAGGGGTGATGGGAATGGGTAATTTGGTTAGGGCCAGGTCAGCCCCAGTCAGCTGTTCCAGACCTAGGCTGGGTCTTGCCCCCATTTGATGGATTTCTTCAGGGTATTTTGTCGCGTCTGGGCTATAAAAGATATGCATTGCTTTGCCTTGCTTGTGTCCTTTCATTCTTGCAGCTGTGGGGATGGAGTCTTGTTGACCCCACCCCCTTGGCTTTGTATCATTATTCAGTTGTCTGGGTCAGTTGCCTTAAAATGCCTGTTCAGGCAATTCCAGCTTGGCCATAGGTTCGGGCACCCCTTGCACCTTGGCAGCGATGGGACGCAGAATAGCTTCAGCATCAACCGGCTGCCCATCGGAACTGACAGCCTGGTCACCCAGTAGCCCTGCCTCTTTTGCTATATCAGCAACAGCATTGCCAGCGGCCAGCTGTTCTTCAATCCAGTCCAGCATAGAGGTGATGTCATTGCCCCAGTGGGCAGGGTAGGCTGCCCCAGGAACAACAGTGTCAGCAGTGTCAGCATAGTCACCAGAGAAAAAGGCATCAGACGCGGCTTTCATTTCCTCAACACCGGCAAAGACCTGATCAAACTCCCCCCAGGTCTTGATCTGAAAGGTTTCCCCTTCGTCATTGGTGTAGTCGTCTTCGGTCACAACTTCAGACCAGGACATATAGAGGCCCTTGGTCACCAATTCCTTTTTCTGGGCTTTGGTCAACAGCTTGTTCAGCCCGGGCATGACAATGTCTTTCCAGTACAAGGCTGCGTTGCTGCCACGGCCCTTTTTAGTAGGAAAGATTTTGTGACGCTGGTACTCTTCACCATCCTGGTTAAGGAAAGTACCCACCAGGATATAGACCATGTGGGGGTTGTGCCCACCCAGCTTGTATCCGTTAAATTTCCGCAGGCCCTGGTCATCAGCTTCGTCAAATCTACCGGCAAACACGCCAGGCAACGTGAAATAACTGTCGCGGGTCAGGCTGGCCCGAACCGGAAACATCTGCAACTTGCCAAACAACTTATTGCCTTCTTCAGTCAGATCAATGATGGACTCATCTGTCCAGTCAAAGTCAGTAAGGATGTACTTACTTTCGTCAGTCATCGCTAAAATATCCTTTCTTAGCAACTTTCTTAATGGTTAGTAAATCGTTAGTAAATGGTTAGTAGATAGATTTGGGGGATTGCCCACCCCAACAGCAGGCAATTCCCCCAGTTTACTGATTGTTACCGGCAACTAAGAAACTAAGAAATCAGGTTTCTTGTTACCAATATTCGGTTACAGATTGCACCTTTCTGTATTCAATTTCCCCTAATTACACCCCCTTTCGTTGCTGTGGAAATAAGTGTTGATGGTTGTCAACCATCATTTGCCTTTGGGCGACTTTTGCCACCCCCCTTCTGGTAGGATGTATTCTGGCCTGTCCTGCCTGTCCTGCTTTTTTTGGCTCAAGAGTCCCACTGCTACTTGTCGGATGGGTTAGACTTTTGCCAGAATACCAGCTGCCCCTGGTTGTTGCGGAGTATTTGATTGTATTGTTATTCGCTTATGCTGCTAGGGGTCAGCCTGGAATGAACTATAACACAGAATTTTTGTCCTGTCAAGACTTTTTAATCAAATTTGAATTATTTTCTATTGACAGCAGTGGTATAGTGTGGTATAGTCCATTCAAACTTTTAACAAATCTTTTAGTGATCTTTTAGTGAAAGGGGATTGAATGAATGGACATTAGTAATGATAGTGGTTTCGGATTCAGAAAGACTATGGGAAATGGAAAGCAGATTAAGTTCTCGAGTCTGGTTGGGGATATACAGAAAGGTGACTTTGCCCTGGCTGGGACATTAAGCAAACAGCCCAGGACAATTGAAGTTGATGGTTTAGGGGGCTTTGCTTTTGGTAGTACAGCCCAGACCCAGTCAGCCTTGCCCAGTCATGCCCAGGACTCAGAATGGGTCTTGAGTGATCAATATCTGGCCGGGGTCCTGCTGGGCATTTCTTCATGTATGGCAGCATCAACCCATAATGTTGCGGTTCGGTTGACCACAGGGCTGCCATATAAAGACTTTTCACGTTATAGCCAGGCCCTTAAGGATAGGCTGCTGGGGTCTTATCGAGTCCGCAGAAATGGACAGGATAGCCAGCTTATATCTATTGAAAAGGTCCTCAGAATCCCCCAGGGCTTTGGTCCTATCTTTTATCACCTATTAGATGAAAAGGGCCTGGTTAGAAAAGTTGCCCCCATTGATAACATCAGAATCGGCTGTTGCAACATTGGGTCTAACACGGTTGAAATTGCTACCATTGATGTTGACCTGTCGGACCCCAATTGCCCAGGGCTGGATATGGTCAAGATAGGTACTGACAGCAGGGCAATTGGAACATTCACCATGCTGCCCCTGTTACGTGATTTGCTAGCAGAACAATACCCAGGTCAACATTTTGATGACTTTGAATTGCTGGAAATTCTGGAAACAGGTCTTGCCTGGCGGTATGGCAATATTCAGGAAATTGACCTTGGTCCCATCAAAGCCAAATTTCAGGAAATGATTATTGATACCCTGTCCAATGTTTACAAGGACACGGAAAAGGGGCGATTGTTCAGTATAGTGGCGACTGGTGGGGGGGCTCATCTGGTTGACCTTTCCAGCTGGCACCAAAATATCTGGTTGAGTAATGACCCACAATGGGACACAGCTGCTGGATATGCCAAGGCCAGAAAGTTGCAAGATAGGTTGACAGGGGGGAAGTATGCCTAAAGATTATAGCAAGTATTTTAAGATACAAGTCTACTTAAAAAAGGCTGACCGGAATGGAGTACAGGATCAGGGTGACCAGGACTTGATTGACTACTGGAAAGCCCTACAGAAACAACTGGGTTGGTTAGACGGTCACACCCAGCTACTAAGGTTTGTGTTGCATCGGGATAGGGCCATGTCAATCCAGCAGAATGACCCCAACTGGGACCCTGATAAACTAAGCACTGATGACACAGAATTGGTCAGCCTGGTTCAGGAAATTGCCCAAACCATTGAAACTATGAAGGCAGCTGGGTTGCAGAATTTTACGCTGGTTGCAGAAGATGAAACAAAGGAACAGCAGCAGCAGGTTAGACTGGGCGCGGGGCTGATGGATGAATAATGATTATGACAGGCCCAGCATATTGCTGCTGCTGGTGGGATCAATTTTATTCTATGCTCTATTAGCTTGGCTAATTTACAGATTTAATACAATGACAAGGGGGTAACATATGAATCAGGGGACATCTTTAATGGTAATTGATCAGATATTGTCTTTGCTTATTGGGGGACTATTTCTGGCAGTCTGCATTTTTGTTGGCTGGCAGCTATACAAGAGGCACCAGAAACGAAAAGAGGCAGAACCGGAAGGGGTAGAACAAAAAGAGGCAGAACCGATTATTCAAAATATAAGGTTGCTTAATCGAACCTTGAAAAAGGCACAAGAGGATGAAAGGCAGGCCAGCATTCACTTGACTGATGCCAGGACCTATACTCAAAATCTGGTCAATCTAATTCAGGCCATTGTTCTGAAAGCTGAGTCTATGGCCAGGGAAATAGAAAGCCTGCAAGATTGTCTTGAAGCAATCGACTGTCAAGACCCTATAGGAATCGCCAAAGCAGCTGGTTCGGTTAAGGATGAACATGTCAGAACCTTAATGCTTTGCAGTGCCAAGGACCTTAATTATTGGCATCAGGTTGCCAAGGTTGTTGCAACCCAGGTTGGGACTCTGGCTCAGTGGCAAAGAGGATATAGGGCTTTTAGTGAAAACTTATTGACAGAAGTTTCAAAATCCAAGGCCCTTATTACAGCTGAGGCTGCCAAGCTGGAATTGACCGGAACAGCAGCCCCACTATTGCAGGCGCAGGCCAATTTAAGGCAGGCCCAGAAATTCTTAAAGCTAGGAAGCAACCCTGGGTTGTATGAAGCGGCCAAAGTTCTGCCCCCAGTGTCAGCTGGACTGCTGGACAGAGGACAATAGCAAACAAAGACTAAAAGGGGCTGAAAAAGATGAATACCCTACAGGCAACAACTTACCTACAATTTCAAGTAATGATTGACACCCCATCAGATTATCACCTAAGGCGAATTAGATTTATTCTGTTTCAGGTCATTAACCTTGTCACCCTGTTCATTATGTTTTTTGACAAGTTTCAGGCTGCAATCTATTTCCTAAGTGACCTGATCCTGGTAATGACTGAAATAGTTATGGTGGGGGTACATAGTTTCCGGTTAGGGCAAGTTATTTTTAATACCCTGGCCTGGGCCCTGTTTGGCTGATGTTGCGATTATTTCAAGTATTATCAGTTCTTGATTGGATAACCCCAGCTGTAGGTATAGTTGAGAAATTCATTAATGACCCAGGACAGCTGCACACTTGGACCTTTTTTATTAAATATGATGACTGCCTTAGGGCTGGTTACAATGCCTGGCAGGTTTTGGAGTTAATGAAAAAGGTGGGGGTCAAGACCTGGGGCATGCAAATGACCGGCAATGAGTTCATGTTCTCAGTTAGAACAGAGCAGGCAAACTGGGCAGTCTATCAGTTGACAAAGGCAGGAATCCCATTAAAAAACAAAAGCTACCCACCAAGATTTGAGGAAATTAAAGAAAGTAATCCCAAAGAAGGCAATAATTTACTTAAGTGGTTGTTTAGCAAAAGGACTTTCTAAGATGACTGAAAAGAAATATCGAATCCGCAGGCAAGACAAAAGAAATCTGGTTCTGGAAATATGGCAGCCTGGCCGATTAATTGAAAAAGGCAAGTATCAAGGCCAGATGTCTGATCCAAAATGGGAAATATTGGGCTATTACGGAACCGTTGACAGCCTGGTTGTCGGGTTGCTAAAGATGACAATCAATCCCAGCTTTATTGCTGAATCAAGGCTGTTAAGTAAAAGGGGGACAGATAGCTTGATTGCTGGGGTACGGTCAGAAGTCCTGAGGGCAATTGATGCTGCCAAAAAAGAAATCTTGGATGGGCTGCAAAACTCGGGGCTGCAAGAGTAGGAAAAGGGGCAAGCGTATGAAAAGAATCCTGGTTGTAATAATTCTAATCCTGGTGGTGATAGGCCTGATATTTGCCAGGACTGAAATGATCTTAGCTATTAAAATAATTTTCTGGTCTACTGCTGGCCTGGCTGTTTTTAGTGTAGTGGGCATCGGTTGGATTGCCCTGGAAAAGATGCTAATACTACAGGCTGAAAGAAAGAAAGCCCAAAGGGAATCCCAGGTCATGTCAATTACTACACCCAATGGGCAGGTTTTCATTAGTGACAGCGGACATGGTTGGTGGAATGCAGCCCACCTTGACCCAAGGTATTATCGGAACAGCAAAGATACTTTTGAAGAACCTACTTCAGATGAAAGAAGGTCCTGGGACGCATGGAATCGTCCCAAGGTTATTGAAAAACAACAGCTACTGCCAGCAGAAATAAGTCCAGAAAAGCCAACAACCCTGTCAACCCTGTTTGGGCTGCTGGAAACTTATCCCCATCTAATGCTGGTGGGGGGAACTGGGTCTGGCAAAACAACTGCTATGAATCAGGCTGTAGACTGGCATCTTAGGCAAGACCCAGCAGCAAGACTGGTCTGGTTGTCAACCCATACGGCTTTGGACCTAAAAGCTAATAATATCCATCCCAGGGCCCTGGCTGTGCAATTATCAGAAGATATAGCAATTGCTTTGGCAGGCATTTTCGATTTGTACGAAAGACGCAGAAATGACTTGACCCAAGTGGATTATACCAGAATAGTTCTGGCTTTGGACGAGTGGCCAGAACTGATTGACGAAGTCCCTGGGGCTGGGGACATCTTAAAAAGGTTGTCAAGAGGCACCAGGAAAACTAATATCAGGCTAGTCCTGGCAAGCCATGGGGCCAATGTCAATGACCTGGGGATTGCTGGACATGGGTCAGTCAAAAAGGACTTTGCAGAAGTGTACCTTGACCCTAAGCTGACCAAGGAAAATAAGGCAATCTGGCAGATGTTTGATTCCATTAAGTCAAGGGTTGAAATAGACTTACCTGGGCCCTTTGCTATTAGTGGGCAGCCCAGGTTGCTATCAGGCCTGCCCCAGTCTACAAAAGCCAATTCTGTTTGGGCTGACAGGTCTGTTGATATTGGGATGTGCCAAGGCCCAGATTGTGACGAACCAGTGACTGGCAAAAAACTATATTGTAGCCAGGCCTGCAAACAGGCTGCATACCGCGAAAGGCAAGGAATCTAGTCTGTTACGGTTGTTACGTAACAGATAAGGGTAACAAAAGGGATTGTTATGGTGTAACAACCGTAACAGCCCCTTTTTTAGCTAAAGTTGGTTCCTTAAGTTTGATTAAAAAAGTTTCTTTAAATTTGATTAATTTTAAGGTTCAAGGGGTTGACACATGCAACAGGAAATGATACAATAAGACCTGTAGGACCAAGGCAAACTTTTAGCAACCGAAAGGACCCCACCAATGGCAATCAAAGACAGAATGACCAAGGTCAACGAAGTAGCAGCAGCCTCTACCACCCAAGAAATTTATCGCAGGGACCACACCCACCGGGTTTTTTCAGTGGTCAGCCAGCGGACTGGCAAACCTTATCAGGTCACCCTTGACTTTGGTAAGACTAATGGCCAGCTGGAAATCACAGCCCACCTTTTCACCTTTGACCACAAAGAAATGGTTGCAGGTAAAAAGCATGGCTGGCATCCAGCTAATGACAGTGCCCATACGGTCAACTATATGGCCCTGGGTGTTATCAAGGCTGCCGTCAAAGCCCAGGGCAAGGTTGTGGCTTTCGCTGATACCAAGATGAATGCTTTCTTGTCTAGCATCTTTTGGAATGATTGCAACCCCCAGCTGATCAAGGTCTGGAATGCCTCAGGCAATGGGCATTGCTGGGCAGTAGTTGCTGATGCCCCCAAAGATCAGCCTGATCCCAAGAGCCAGTTGGCTGCAAACGTTGCCTTAATGCGCGGTGACAGTGGAATGGATGAAGATTACATCGGGTAATTTTTTAGGGGCAGGGCCCATCAGCCCTGTCCCATCTTTTTGAAACTTTTTGAAAGGACTAAAAAAATGATTACAGATGACTTGAATTTAGGTGGGGTGGAAGAGTTTGCAGCCTTTCTGGGAACTGACCCCAGAGACTTGCAAGAAGTGAATGATTTTCTTTATGGTGATGAAGATGTCACCCAGCAGCTTGCTAAAAAGGGCTTTGAGCCAAGTCCTTATCAGCAGGCCATTTTTGACTTTGTGGCAACCGGCAACGGGCATGGCGTAGTGTATGGGGTTGCTGGTTGTGGCAAGACCACAACTAATATTCAGGCCCTTAATTATGTCCCCAGCAGTGCCAAGGTTGCTTTCCTGGCTTTCAATAAGCACATTGCACAGGAGTTGCAGGATAGGGGTGTTGATTGTGCCAGGACCTTTCACAGCCTGGGTAACAAGGCTATCAAAAGCGCAACCAAAGCCAAATTTAACCAGTACAAGATTTATGACACAATTGACCGGATGTATGAGCAAAAGGTTCAAGCTGGCCAAGAGGCAAAGAAGTGGTCCTATGATGACAAAAGCACGGTTGCTAAAATTATCGGGCTGCTGAAAGCTAATTTGAAAGACCCATTGCCTGAAAACATCAGAGAAATTATTTTCACCAGTGGCAGTATTCACGTCGATTATGATGACATCCCAGATGTGGTAGAAAAAGTTAGCCTGATCTGGGCTAATAATGAAATCAACCGAAGTGAATTTGATTTTGATGATATGATTTACTGGCCTGCAATGGAGATTGTTCCGGTTGAACAATTTGACTGGCTGTTTGTAGATGAATGTCAAGATCTGAACAGGGCCCAAATCACCTTTGCTGAAAAGTCCCTGGCAGCTGGTGGGCGCATGTTATTAATAGGGGACCCACACCAGTCAATTTATGCTTTTCGTGGGGCTTTTGTTGGGATTATGGAATATATGCAAGCAAAATTAGCAGCCAGAGAATTGCCCCTGACGGTCAGCTATCGGGCACCAATGACAGTAGTTGAGTATGTTCACAACCATTTTGAGCATATCACTTTTGAGCCAGGCCCAGCAGCCAAAGCTGGCAGCCAAACTACTACAACTGAAAGTCAATTTCTGGAAACTGTCACTTCTGATGATGGGGTTATCTGCCGCACCAATGCCCCCCTGGTGAAACCCTGCTTTGCCTTAATCCGACAAGGCAAGAAAGCAACTATTCTGGGGCGCGACATTGGACAGGGTCTGATCAGCCTAATCAACAAAAGGGCAAAGCTGGCCAGCGTATATAACGCAGTTGCTATCAGTCCCCAGGATGGGTTGTCAGAACTACTGGTTCAATTAAAAATTTACCTGGGCAATGAAAAAGTCAAGCTGGAAAAATTGAATAAGCAGGGCACCATTGCAATGCTAGAAGATAAGGTTGAAACCATTATTGCAATCAGTGACAACTGCAACAGCATCAAGGAACTGAGGGACAAGATTAAGTCAACTTTTTCAGACCAGAAAAAGGGTGTCATTTTTAGCACGGTTCACAAGGCCAAAGGTCTGGAATGGGACAGAATTTTTGTGTTAGCACCACACCAGCTGCCCCATCCCTTGGCCCAGTCACCCGAGGACCAAGCCCAGGAAACCAATATCCACTACGTTGCAGTTACCAGGACCAAAGACAATCTAGTCTTTGTCTATCCTGACAAGTAGGTACCTACCCACCAGCAGCCCTTGTGACAGGCTACGGGGCTGCTGGTGGGTTTTTCTGGGGCAACAGGTAGAATAAGACCCTAAGCCCATATAAATGGCTTAGAATCGATTACAGAACTTTTCCAGAAACTTTTCTGAAAGGACCTTAAGAGATGTGTCAGTCAGTTGTTTATTTACTACACTTTGAAAGACCTATTTCCCCAGACCATGCCTGCCAGCATTATATTGGGTATAGTAAAAATTTAGCCCAGCGGCTGGCCTGTCACAGAAAAGGCAATAGCGATGCTGCCAGACTATGTCAGGTTGCCAAGGAAAGGAATATTAAATGGAATCTGGTTCGGTTATGGTCTGGGGGACAAGACCTTGAAAAGTACCTAAAGAGTAAAAGGAATGGGCCCAAGCTGTGCCCTATCTGCAACCCTGGTACTGGCTGGGGCAGAAATGTGGGGCAATGGGACCAGGCTAATAGTACTACTAACGGAAATACTACTAACGGAAATGATGAATTGCCATTCTAAAGAAAGGACCTAAAAATGATTAAGCATATCAACCCAGTCAAGGACCCTATAGGGGCAGCCCTGAGGACTTGGTACCCAGAAGGACACAGCTTGACCAAAGACTCCTTGCATCCTGTTGCCAAATTAGCAGGGGAAGCTGGTGAATTGTTAGACCTGTGGGGCAAAGATACATTTAAGCCAGGCTTTGACTGGCACAAGTGCAAGACTTGTAATGATAGGGACCCAGAACATTACAACCATTTATATGCCCCCAGGGTCCTTGATGAAGCTGGGGACTGGTCTTATTATGCCAGGATTCTAATGTGGCAAGCTGACAAGAAAATAGAGGACTTTCCCATGGCCTGGTTTCCCATGGCCTGGTTTGGTTATCCTCAGGATAAAATCATTCACCTATTGAATTGGATCAATTTCTATAGCGCGTCCTTGTTAATGGAATTCCTAAACCATGGAAATATTGATCTTGAATATCTGGAAAAGGGCTGGCAGCATTTCAACAACTTTTTAATTCTGGTTGAGTCAGACCTTGACCAGGTCCTGGTCTTGAATTACCTAAAGTTAAATAGTGATGACAGGCATCATGGGTGGGTAAACAAATAATTGAAAGAAAGGACCTTAGAAAATGCACAGCTGGGATATAGTACATAGCAGAAATGGCAGCAGGCATCTTGAAAGAAAATGGGGAGTTATCCTGTGTCCAGAATGTTCGGCAACCACAATTACCAGGGCCCTAAAAACAGCTGATACTGGGATTGTCCACAGAAAAAGACTGTGCCAGAATGGGCACCTTTTTGCCACAGCTGAAATAGTTCCTGGTATTGAAAAGTTAAGAGGCCAAGTTATTAACTGGAAAGGACTGCTAGCAAAATACCGAAAAAAGCCCTAAGGAACCTTAAAATTTCTAGAAAGTGGTTAACACTTGCAACAGGGAATGATACAATAAGACTCATCAAGGTAAACTTTTAGCAACCCGAAAGGACCTAAAAAATGACTAACAAACAGACCTTGCAAAAGACTTACGAGTCCTGGTGGTTAGGGAAGAAAGCGTCACCCTGGCCAGCAGGACCTTTTAAGAAAGTGGTCAAGATTGATCTGGATGGGCCTAAGTCTTTCTATCGGGGCACCTTGACCATTTACTTTGAGGACAAGACCAGTTATGAAATTAAGCCAGCATCCAATGCCAGGCCTACCCAGAAAGACCTGTTTGTTGAAGGGTGGGACTCATTTCCTGAGGAATATCATCTTTACCTTGATGGGTTGTCTTTGGCTGAAATTGGCAACCAGCTAGGGATCAGTAAACAGGCAGTGTCAAAGAAACTGCAACGGTTGGGCAGCTATAATCCTGTTCCCAAAAGACAGGAAAGATTACAGGCAGAAAAGGCTGCCAGGAACCAAGAAATCTTTAGGTTGTATGACCAAGGTTACACTATGGATGAAGTTGCAAGGGAAGTAGGTTTGCATAAGTCAACTGTCAGCAGGGCCCTGAAAGAGGCTTAGAAAGGATAAAAAAAAAGATGCCAAAGATAAAATATATCGAGAAAAATTTCCAAAGTAGCAGCCTGGTCTTGATTGAACAGGCAGAAAACATTATCACCAGCTATATGGGCAGGGGATATGAATTGACTCTAAGGCAATTGTATTATCAGTTGGTTGCCAAGGACATCATACCTAATACAGAAAGATCATACAATCGGCTGGGCAGGCTGATTGCTGATGCCAGGGAAGCTGGACTTATTGATTGGCTGGCCATTGTAGACAGGACCAGAAACAGAAAAGGACTGACTCTGTGGGAAGACCCAGGTCAGATTATTAAGGCAGCCTATGACTCGTTTAGAATTGATAAATGGGTCAATCAGCCTTTTCGCCCAATGGTTTGGGTTGAAAAAGAAGCCTTGGCTGGGGTTGTCAGCAGGGCCTGCCTTGCTGCTAACGTACAGGTTAATTATGTCAGTTGCAGAGGATATATGTCAGCCAGTACAATCTGGCGTGAAGCAAATCAACTGTTGCGGCTGTCTAATCTTGGGCAACACCCTGTTATCATTCATCTGGGGGACCATGACCCCAGCGGAATCGACATGACCAGGGACAATCTTGAAAGACTGGAAAAGTATAGTGGATTACGGGGCAGCCAGTTTGTTGGCAGTGGGGAATCAGTGGTTGGTCAGATTGAAGAAAATGCTGAAAGTGACTTTTCCCTGTTACGGCTTGCCTTGAATATGGATCAGGTTGAACAGTATGACCCCCCACCAAACCCAGCTAAGATAACCGATTCCAGATGGGCTGACTATGTAACTACCTATGATACCCGAAGCAGTTGGGAATTGGACGCGTTGGACCCTGACATTCTGGTTGACCTAATTCAGGACACTATCTGGGGTCTGGTTGACTCAGGCCTATGGGATGATGCCAAGGCCCAGGAAAATGAATACCTTGATGTATTAGCTTATGTCAAGGACAACTGGCAAGAACTAACTTAAAAAGAAAAGAAAGAAAGGGACAAGAAAAATGGCACAACAAATTAAAGTGACAGAGTTGGGCGAGGATGGGACACAAGAATGGATGGGTCAATCCGAGTACATCAACTTGCAGGGTCCTGATGGGTCCCAGATTCTGATTACCTTTGACAGAGGCGGTTGGGATGTTTTGATGGTGAAAACTGGCAGCAAGAATCCTTTAGGGGCAATGGCAATAATGCCCCAGGCTGCCAATGCCATTAGAATAGTTGACATGGGCAGTCCCCCAGACCCAGGGCCCAGGGGCAGGGATACAGGGCCCTTTGATGTGCCCCCACCAAAAGGGGGCAAGCCAGGAAGCCTTGACCATTTAGTAATTTGATTCTGTAGGGGGGCAATTTGGAAATTTTAAGGTTGCTCCCCTTGTCTTTTTCTTAATAATGCTGTATGATGCCTATACAATTTAACGGCATCCCCACTATCCAAACAAAGTAGTAAGGCAGAAACCGTTTTGCGGCCTGCCCTTTTCCCATCTTTACTGCTTTGTTTCGGTTGGGATGCCGAAAAGGGATAAGGGCAGACCACAGGGCGGTTTCTTGAGTCTTAGGTAAAGTGGTATAGACTGGTACAGACTGGTATAAGAAAAGTTAGAAAAAGAGTTTGAAAGGACCTTAACTAGGAAAGTTGGGAAAAGTTGAAAAAGTCAAAGGTGAATCGCTCAGGCAACCAAAAGCAAGTCAATAAGTATGATCAGTGTATGACCCCTTTTTATGCCTTGCCCCCCTTAGTTAAGTATTTGCCCCAGGATGCAATTATCTGGGAGTCAGCTTGCGGAGAAGGGTATATTGTCTACACTTTGAGATATTTTGGATTTGATGTCTTTGGGTCAGACCTGGCAGCTGGCGGTTGGCCCAGACGTGATTTTTATGAGTGGCAGCCCCAGGAATATGACGTTCAAGTAACAAACCCACCCTGGTCCCATAAATATGCCTGGTTAGAAAAAAGCATTTCTTACCAAAAGCCCTTCGCCCTGCTGGTGCCCGTTGACACCCTGGGGGCGAAGGGCTTTCAGATTCCAGCCAAGAATTTTGGACTACAAGTCATTTTTATGGACAAGCGGATTGACTACAAGATGCCTAACAAAGGTTGGAATGGGGCTGGGTCACACTTTGCCTCAGTCTGGGTGACCTGGCAGCTGGGGTTGCCAGACAGTATGGTCTTTGAAACCGTAGATAAGACTCCAATAGAACAATTAAGAATGTTTGATTGCTTAGAAAAATAAAGATTGTTTAGTTTAGAAAGGGACTAACAATGACTGATATAATTGACAATGATGGTGAAAGTATTCTGGCCGAAGGATTCATTCTAACAGATTTTGACTGGACAGATGAAAGTATAATCCAGCTGGAAATTGACCCTGAGGAAGAAAAGGTAATCAGGCAAGAAAACAAGATCAAGGAAACTGCTGATTGTGGCAAACCTATCACGGTCTGGAACGTCAAGACTGGAACCATGGTGACTTATCCTGGCAGGCGATGTAAGAATTTTGACATTTGTCCACGGTGCGCGGCATGGAAACAGCAGCAAGAATTTGATACCTTAACCAAGATTTTGCACAGAGTAGAACAGCCCCTGGTTCAAATTGTAGATAGGGACCAAGAAAAGAAACTGACCAGAAAATATGGTTCAGAAAATATTCGCCGGATTCCAATTGGTGGTGACCAGACTGCCTTTGTAATTGACCCCACAAATCTGGATATTGACCCTGAAGATGGATTTGAAAAGTTAGATGAACAGAAATGCAGAATCCTATCCCAACATGCCATTCCTGAGGCAGGCAGGCGATTATCAGGAAAGCTAGGGTCTGGTGGGTCTGGTGGGTCTGGTGGGCTCAAGGACCAGGATCAGGACCAGGATCAGGATCAGGACCAGGGTGAAGAATTAGATGTCGATGAAATGGTCAAGTTGTTTGAGCAAGCTTTTGAGGAATTAGAAAAGGCAACCATTAACCAAAGAGGCATGATTATTAGGTATGATAGCAAACAGCCTGGGGCACCAAAGACCCAACTGCAATTAGAAGAAATGGTTCAGGCAAGGATTGATCTTGATTTCAGTCCCAGGACTGAAGATGAATTGCAGTGGGCGATTTACCAGCTTGAAGAACTGACAAAGGCAATCTGTGAAAAGTATGGGATGTCATTTAATTTCTTAGAAAGAAAACAAGTAACAGTGGAATTAAGTGACATTGACTGGAAATGGGTGCCTAAACAACCTTAAACAACCCCTAAGTAGCGTAGGGGGACAACAAAAAAGGCAAGTAAATTAATAAAGCGAGTGAAAGGATTCTTAGTGATGCAAACCTTTATGTTATCAACTGATTATGCGCAGACAGCAGCCTGGCTGGACAATCAACGGTTAGGCAAACAAAGAGTTGAATGTCTACAGATTCTAAAAGCCCTGACTGACCCAGATTATGGCTGGCAGAATCATCCTGCTGTTAAGATGTGGCGAGGATGGGAAACAAGTTTAGTTGACTACTCTTTGACAATCTGCAAAGAATGGACAGTCACCAGGGGCAAGCGCGATACTGTGTACAATCAAATTGTTTCGATTGCATATGAATGGGGTTTTGACTTGTATATACCAAATTATCCAGACTGGATAACTGATGAATTCTGTTCTGTCCATCGGGCAATAATGCTAGGCAAAGCCCAGGAAAGCAAAGATAAGGGCAAAGATAAAATCTGGCAATGGTATCAGCAGTGGGGATGGACAGAAGAGCCAGCAACCAGAAATGAGTTGGGCAAGTGGCCCTATATCTGGCCTACTAAAGAAAAGGCTGTTTAAGAATGTTTATCCATTCCCAGTTAAGACCCCACCAGCAGGAAACCCTGGAACGTATACAGAAAAGTGATAAAAAGTTTGTAATTATCGAAGCCCCTACAGGGTCTGGTAAAAGTTTCCATCCTGCCCAATTAGCAGCCTGGGGAAAAAGAACCTTGGCCCTGGTGAGAACCAAAAGCCTACAGACCCAGTATGCTAGGACCTACAATTTTGCTGAATTGTTTGGTAAGGGTAATTACCCCTGTCTGGGTTATGATCAAGACGATTCTGGGGCCCAGGCTGACTTTCTGGAATTTGTACCCAGGACACAAGTAGAAAAGACTGCTGACCTTTGCGAGATACATAGTTGCAGTCCTGCTAAAAAGATTCTATGTCAGGGTAATTGTGAATATCCCCAGGCAAGACAGAAATTTTTAAGTAGTATAGCAGGCACCTTGAACACTAAAAAGTTTCTGTTGGATAGGCCCTTAGTTGAGCAATTTCACCCAGCCTATTTATTTCTTGACGAAGCGCACGAAATATCAGACACAGTGGTTGACTTTGCTGGCTTAGTGCTTAGATGGAATCATAAATATCTGAAAAGGTACCTTAATCCATTATTAGGCAGGGCATCATTAAAGTGGGCTGGGGCTATTAGGGGGGACAGGATTGATCTAGGTCCTACAGACAACCAGGCTGTTGCTGGCATTAACCGGCAAAGGGGGCAGTCATTTTTACAGGACTTATATTTTGAAATGAAAACCAGTAGCCCACCTCACCCTATGCTAGGTGGGGACCCTGCCTTATTCAAATGGCATAAATTAAAATTAGAACAGATTGACATTACCCTGGCTGCAATGGACATTGAGCCAGAAAAGTGGTTCGTATATGCTGATGACAGGCACTTTGTGGCCAAGCCAGTAACAGCCAGATTCCATTTCAAAGCCCTGTTTGACAAGGCACCTAAGCTGGTCCTAATGTCGGCAACTATCGGCAACCCTGTGAATTTTACGAGAGAATTAGGTATACAGCCCGGGGAATGGGAATTTATTGAAGTGCCCAATGTCTGGCCAGGCTCAGAAAGACCTATTCTTGATCTGAAAGCCCCCAAGCTGGGTTATCGGTCACCAACTGAAGATTGGGATTGCCATGCAAAGTTGATTGCCAATGCTATCAATAGGTGCCCAGACCATTGGACAGGCATCATTCACACCCCCAGCAAAAAATTGGCCTGGGACCTTAGTGACAGGCTGCTGGATTTGACTGGTAGACCTATTTGGAATCCTGAGGATGGATGGGGCACAGAAAGGGCAATGAAAGAATGGTTGGAAATAACCGACAACGGGGCCCTGGCTGTGACATGGAATTTCTGGGAAGGGATTGACGCAGGCAAAGACAACATCTGTATTGTGGCCAAGGTGCCTTTTGTAAATTTTGCTGATCCATTTGACAAGGCAAGGTTTCGATTTGATGGGGCAGCAGGCAATCAAAGGACAGCCAATAAGATGGTCCAAGGCCTGGGCAGGACGCGTAGGGGCAGGGCTCAGGATTATGGCAAGGATAATGGCTTAGTAGCAATTGCTGATGGACACTGGTCAAGGTTCAGAAAGTATATCAACCAAGGAATCCTTAAGGCGATACAATGACTAAGACTAATAAAATAGGCGGTGAAACCTTAAAATTTCTAAAATTGGGTTGACAACTGCAACAGGATAGAGTATACTGGGCTTAGTTGTTTGTTCTGCTGACCTAGTTGCCCACCAGGGCAAGAAAGAAAGGACCCAAAAATGAGTTTCAAAGGATACACCACAGAAGGGGCAAAGATCGAGGCCCAGAAACCCCAGCAGCTGAATGGCAAGACTGCTGATGAAATTGTCATCTATCTGCAAGGTCATTTCAAGACTGAAATGGAACTAGATGACCAGGGCAGGCTGGTGGGTCAAACCCCCCTTAACAAGACCACAGCTTATATGATGGCTGTGTACCAGGCCCTGTTTGACCCAAGCGATTGGCGCAACCCGTTTTATGCCATACATCCTGATTGTGGAAGTGAATGGGCAACAGCAGCCATAATCTGGTACCACGGGGCGCGTGGGCACCAGACCTTTGCTGGGGTCCAGTCCCCAGGGTACCAATGCTGGTAAGTAAACAATCTGGGTTGTGTTAGACAACTGCAACCCAGGTATGATACAATTAAGGCACCTAAATAGGTGCCTTTTTTTAATTATCTAACCAATAGAAAGTAGAAAGGGAAAGAAAATGGAATTCGATTTTAGTGTTATTCAAGACCTGGCCATTGGGACAACTGCCCTGGTGCCCATAATCATTGGACTGGTTACCCTGGCCAAGCGAACTGGTCTTATACAGGATCAGAATGCCCCATATCTGGCTGGTGGGTTGTCAGTAATAGGTTATGTTGCAGCCCTGCTGTTGCAACAATTTCCTCAGTGGGTGGTTATTGCAGAACCGATTGCCTATTCGGTATACATCTTTCTGGTTGTATCCGGCGTCTACCAGCTAAGTAAGACCAGCAAGTAACTCTTTAGGATGGATGACCCAAGATCAGCCTGGTCCTGGGATCAGCTACCAACTTGGCTGAGTCCCATTCTGATTGTTCTATACATCCTGAGGAATCATATCAGGGCCTGGTATATACAGTTATTTAAGGTGACAGATGATACCAGGGAACACAGACAGGAACTGGACACAGTTAAGCTGGAAGCAAGCTTGCAGGACCAGGCTGCCATGCGACTCAGGCAGATTCAGATTGACAACCAGGCTTTGAATATCCTAAAAGAAACCATTGACTGGTCAAGGGTTGAATTCAATGACGTTGAACAGCAGGTTCGGGGAATTCATATGGCAATCCAGAGAAATAATGACTTAATAACTTTATTGAATCAACATCTGGTTCAGGTTATTCAAAAGCAGAATCGAATTCTTGACCTGATACAAGGTGACCTGGGAAAGGATAGGGATGGGGACATTGATTGAACAGCTAAAAAAAATCTTTAAGTGGCAAAAAAGGGAATCAGCTGAGATAACACATGCTTTCAGAAGGATTGTTGCATCTACTGAATGATACTATTCGGTTAAGAATAGCAGCCCAGGACCTTGTTATCTTTGTCTGGTTTGCGGTCTGGGCCTACCGATTCATTAATGATTATCGCAAAGGGGGCAATGGGGCAACTTTGGGACTGATTGTCTTTTTTACTGCCTTGGCAATAATGTACCTTAACGATGCTTTTGGTTTTATTTATCTTTCTTTTGACAGCTGGCATATGCCTTTTTTTAACAGCATTTTTTTATCGATTGCTGAAATCTCAGGGCTAGCTGTTATTGCAGCCCTGGTTCTATTGCAATGGAAGTTTACTAAGGAATAAAAATGACCAAGACAAGGACAGTTATTGATGAACTGAAGAAAAAGGTTAAGGGGGACCATATTGCCCTACTGGACTTTGAAAAGTCTTTCTGGCATCGAGTCCGCGACCTGCAATCAGAATACCAGGCTGGGGAAAAGATAGAAGAAAAGTTTGCTGACCTGATTAAAACGGCAATGTCCCTGCAACAGCAATACCAAAGCAGCCGCGAAAGGTTAGGGGTAATTGCTGCTGCAAGTCTTGAAGATAAGGATATTTTAGCTGCAATTATTGACGCCAGTGGAACAAGGGCTGTCCTGATCCAGAACCTTATTGAAATATTTTTTCGCTCAGATTATAAGATGCTGGTACAGGTCCTTGAACAGATGAACCCGCCCATCAGAACCAAGGCCTGGGGCAAGCTGGAACAGGACCAGCTACAAGATATTGCTGGTGAAATCTTGCCTCTTTTGACTGAAGAAGTCCAACAAGAGTTATTTCAGGGGTTAGAGGATGAAAGTTAATGTGACCACAGAAACTGCCCAGGATGGGGTGACCAGAGTCAGTCTGGAACAGTCAAGATCAGGCCTACAGATTGCGGTGACTTGCTCTAAGGATGGATTTGTTATTCAGCCCGGGGAATTGTTCAAGCTGGTGCCTTATTCTGGTCTGGCTTTTGAGATTATTCCTCATCCTCAGGGGGCGCAGATTGCCAGGGCTCATGAGGACAGCAACTGGTTTAATACGGCAATAGAACAAGAGGCAAAATAAATGGCTGAAACTATCCAAAAGTACAAAGTAATTGGGTCCATTGATGATCAGAACCGGCTGACCCAGGAAGTGGTACCACCCAAAAGCTGGCTGGCCAAAGTAGCGGAAAAAGCAGAAGTCTTTGTGGTGGGCTGGCTGACAGGGGCAATTACTGCTGCTATGACTTTCTGGCTACTGTCCTGAATGGCCCTGAGACTTACCAGGATGGGCAGGACAAGGATTATAGGCAAAAAAGGTATGCTAAGTACCAAAATTAGGAAAAGGGCTTAGAGGCGATTCTATGGCGTTCCAGGGGCAACCTTTTGGGAAGCAACCCCTGGCTGTTAGCAGCCCCCACCATTGCAAAGGGAAACTGTCACCCCGCAGGGGGCGAAACGTAGTGCAGCAGCCCCGCGGGTTTCGCGGGGCTTGACAGTTGACCGGCAATGGTACAATGGATAGGGCTGCCAGGGTTGCAAAGGTGGATAGGGCTGCCAAGGTTGTAAGGATAAGAAAATGGATGAATTAAAACCGCTAAGTGAAAGAGTACCCATCAAAAAACATCGACTATTCATTGATGAATTATTCAAATGCAATATGCATCAGGCCCAGGCATATCTTAATGTTTATGGTGGGGATTATGACAATGCGCGCGCCAGATCGTCAGGATTAGTTGCAAAGCGTAACATTGCAGAGGAAATTGAACGCAGATTAAGTGAAAAAGCAATGACTGCCAATGAAGTAATTGCTCGATTGGCAGAACAGGCCCAGGCCCAGTATAGCGATTACATCAGCCCTGATGGGACTGTTGATTTGGGCAGGCTGCTGGAAGATGGAAAAGGACATTTAATCAAAAAGACCAAGCACAACAAAGATGGTAAGCTGGAAGTTGAATTTTATGATGCTCAATCAGCATTGGTTCACATTGGAAAGATACATTCACTTTTTACTGATAGGGTTGAGCATACAGGGGAAGTTGAACATAAGGTCAAGGTCATTGGGGGTCTGGACCTAGATGACATTTAGTATTATTAATGGACCAGCTAACACGGCTGACTTTACGTTCTATGGTGGGGCCAGAGATTTTGCTATGTATAAGGGGGCTGAAGCAATTCTACATGGCCCAGCTGAAACAGGCAAGACCCTATCAGCCCTTAACTTTTTGCATCTTTGTGCCTATAAATATCCTGGTTGCAGCCTGGTCATTGCCAGAAAGACTTTGGCATCAACTTATTCAACTGTCTTGCAAACTTTTCAGAACAAGGTCATTAGTTCAGACCCTGTTCAGCCCTATGGGGGACAAAAGCCAGAATGGTTTCAATATCCAACTGGGTCAAGAATCTGGATTGCAGGCTTAGACAAGTCAGGCAAGATTCTGTCAGCAGAGCATGACATTATCTATGTGAACCAGGCTGAAGAATTGATGTTAGATGACTGGGAAACATTGACCACCAGAACTACTGGCAGGGCTGGTAATATGCCCTACAGCCAGACCATTGGGGATGCAAATCCAGCATATCCAGGCCATTGGATGTATACCAGGGAATCGATTAGATTGTTTTATTCTCACCATACTGACAACCCTGTCCTATATGACCCATTAACAGGACAGCTGACCCAGCAAGGCCAAGTAACCATTTCCAGACTCAAGAATCTGACCGGCATGCGCCGGGTTAGGCTATATGAAGGTAAACCTGCCCAGGCTGAAGGGGTTATATTTGAGGATTGGAATCCGGCTGTTCACTTGATAACAGCTGATCAGTGCCCTAAAGAATTCCCCAGGTATATTGCTGGCCAGGACTGGGGATATACCCACCCTGGGGTGTTAGGTATATGGGGGGTTGATTCTGATGGGCGCATGTACCTAATTAGGCAGGTATATCGGACTGGCCAAACCATTGACTGGTGGGTTGAAAGGGCTCAGGAATTACACAAAAAGTACCGGCTGGAAGCTATTGCCTGTGGTCCTGATCAGCCAGCGTATATTGAATCTTACCAACAGGCTGGGCTGCCAGCAGTGCCAGCTATCAATGACGTATTGCCAGGTATCAATACGGTTCAGCAAAGACTTCAGACAGCTGGGGATGGAAAGCCCAGGCTGTTTATTGTACGCGATTCCCTAATCTACCAGGACCAGTCCTTGATTGATGCCAAGAAGCCCCATAAGACAGAAGATGAATTTGGGGGTTATGTCTGGGCCAATCGACAAGATAAGGAACAGCCTGTCAAGGTTGAAGATGATGGGATGGATATGGCCAGATATGCAGCTATGTATGCTGACAAACCTATACCCAAAGCCAAAGTTGTGATGATAGATTGGTGACCTAATGACTACAGAAATTATTAAGAGTATAGACCAGGCAGTTAGTGACTCAGTTCAAGTCAGGGCGACCCAACCAGAACAGGGCAGAAGCCCCCTACTAGCAATTTTAGCTAGGGCTGGGGAATTAATAAGCCCCTGGTGGTCCCAGCGTAGGGACTCAGAACTGGACAGATTCTATAAGTCCAGTGACCACATTGCTGGGGCTTTCTATACCTTGACCAGCAGGCTAACATCTGTCCCATATCGCGTTGAACCAAGGGACCCTAGCATTGCCAGGCATAGAAGGTTGGCAGAAGAATACCAACTAAATTTAGAATCTGAATCAGAGTTCGGGCAGGGCTGGGGCACCTTGCTGACCAAGCTGTTGATGGACTTATACTCAAGTGATAATGGCCTCTTTGTTGAAGTCATTGGTGGGGGAAACAAGGATGGACCTATTAGGGGGCTGCCAGTTGGCTTGGCTCATTTAGACAGTCACAGATGTACCAGAACAGGGTCTGTTGAATATCCTGTCCTGTATGAAGATACTGATGGGCGCATGTACCGGCTACACAGAACCAGAGTTCTCTATAGGTCCCAATTACCCAGCAGCAGGGCTGATATGTATGGGGTGGGATTCTGCTGGCTGTCAAGATGTCTTAATGTGGCCCAATCAATGGTTGATGTAGCAGTCTACAAACAGGAAAAATTAGGCAGTAGGCAAAAAAGGGCTATTGGCATCACCCAGGGGGGTCTTGACCCTGAAGATGTAGCATCAGCTATGGCTATGGCCAATGCCACAATGGACAGCAGAGGCATAAGACGTTATAGCCAGGTCCCATTCATAGGTGATAGGAATATTCCAGATGGGGATATTTCCTTGATTGATCTGGTCAGCTTGCCTGACGGATTCAATTATGAGGATGATGTCACCCTGGGCATGTTCACTATTGCCCTGGCAGGCAACGTTCCAGCAAGATGGTTATGGCCTGCAACTATGACCGGGGCAACCAAGGCAGACGCAATGTTCCAGCATGTGGCAGGGCTGTCTGGTGGGCCTGGGGCAACCCTGAAGATGATAGCTGAAATGCTGGGGGGCCCTGCAACTGGGACTGGTGGTGCCCTTTCCGATGTACCCAGGTTTCTGCCTGCCCCCCTAAAGATGGTCTTTGATTTTCAGGATGATGAACAAGATAGAATGGCGGCTGAAATTGCCAAGGCCAGGGCAGAGGCAAGGCAAAAGAATCTAGACTCTGAAGTTATATCCATCAGGACAGCCCGAGAGGATATGCTAACAAAGGGGGAATTGACAGAGTCTCAATTTGAGGAATTAGAATTAGATTCTGGTAGACTGCCAGATGGTCTGGACATCCTGACTCTGTTCCATACCAAGGATGAACAATTTGTAGGGCTCTTGGCTATTGATGCCCAAGGGGACCCCTTAGATGTTGAAACTAATGACCCAATGATCTGGGCACCGGCGATTGATAAGCAACTAAGAATAGTGGAGTCTGTAGCGGTCAATGCTGCCAATGGCAAGTTAAAGAAAAAGGCCAGGCAGGTAATTGTTGCTCTAAACAAGCTAAGGGACTTGATTAAGAGTCCTGGGGAATCGGTTGACATTGAACCAACTGTTGCCCCTGAGGAATCAGAAAATGTTACCCAGGATCAGCAACCACCACAACAGCCCGAACCTAAACAAGAAGAAGAGGATGAAGAAGGGGGTGAAAAGTCCCTATCCCCTTTTGACCTAATTAAAACCAGGGCTGACATGCTGGCTGGTATCAGGTCAGCTATCAGAGGTTACTGGGCAGGTGACCTTTCAAAATTTCAATTTGTTGATAATATGAATTCTGTTCTGACCAGGCGACTGACCCAGGCCTGGCAAGAGGGTGCAAAAGAGTGCGGTATCAGGCCAGATGAATTGACAGGACAGGAAATTACAGCCTTGCAAGGTATGATTTCAGGACAGCTATCCTATGTCCTGGGGCTGGCCAATGACATTGAGTCTGGCAGCAAGGCAGAAGGGGGAAGGCTGGGCCCATTTTTAGACAGGGCCCAGGTCTGGGCAAGTCAATATCAGGTTGCCAGGGATAGGGGCAGGGGTATGGCCTGTGCTGACCAAAAGCTGGAATGGGTTATTGATCCAGCCAATGACAACTGTGGGTCTTGCCTTAAATTAGCTGGCAAGGTTAAAAGGGCATCATATTGGGATCAGCAGGGAATCTATCCTCAGGTTAATGGTGCCAGCTACTTAGAATGCAAAGGGTATAGGTGTGGTTGTCGGCTACAGCCCACAGATAAACCATTGTCAAAGGGCCCATTACCAGGCCTGCCATAATCAAAACGTATTAAGCAAGGAGTCATTAAGATGATACAAGGCAGCATCAATCCGGTTGTAGTGGTCAGCAGCCCAAACAAAATACAAGCTGGGGCTGCAATTCCTGTGGCAGCCATTGCAGCAGCTGATGTAGGCACTAGGGCCATTGATGGGGGGTCTATTCAGCCTGTTTACGTGGTAGATGATGCCTACATTGCTACACGGGGCCTGCAAGCTGGGGACCCCATTCCTGTTCTTGCCCTTTCTGGGCGTGGTCAGACGGCTGGGGCTGCAATTCCTGTCTATCTTATCTCGGGGACCTTGTAATGGCACATCCAGACATCTTTTATGATGCATACGACAAAGGGGTTATTAAGGGGCAACCCTATGGCAACTTTATTGTTGGGGGGACTGTCTATACAGTTTTAAGGGACTCAACCGGAACAGACCTGATTATTAAAGATGGGCAGCTGATTACCCTGGGCCCTGAAATATCTATACCGGCTGGCCTGGTGCCCAATTGGACTCAGGTCAATAAGTTTGGTCGAAGCACTAATGTTGATTCTGGGATTGATACTGACATCTGGGATAGGGCCAATGCTACTAATGACCAGGATATATGGCTGGCTCCTACAGCAGCCAGAATCCACACCATTGCCTCAACCAGTGCCCAGGACACAACTGGGGGGACCGGGACTAATTCTATCACTATTTCTTACTTGCCAGACTGGAACACAGCAGAGCAAACGGAAACAGTGACCGGCAATTTGAATGCTGGAATTGCTATGGCCAATGCTGCTGTCATTATTCACAGGATGAAGATCAATCCTCAGGCTAGTAGCACATCTGTAAATGTGGGCACTATCACTGCAACTGCGGCTGTTGATGCAACTGTTACTGCCCAGATTCAGCCTAACGAGGGTCAAACTCAAATGGCAATATATGGAATTCCATCAACCCAAGCAGCCTATTTGACCGGTTTTTATTTTAGTGTGCTAAGGGCCAATGCAGCTACAGCCTTTGTTGACATGCGCTTATTGTTCAATCCTGTCCCCCAGATTAATCCAACAGTCTTTTTAGTCAAGCATAGTTTAGGAACACAAAGTACTGGTGGCAATCCTGTCCAGCATTTCTTTAATCCCTATAACCGATTTACAGGACCAGGAATCTTTAAGATGCAAGGGGCTGGGTCAGCTAATGATTTGGATGTATCAGCAGGCTTTGATTTGTACCTTGAAACTTTATAACCTTTATACTACTTGAAACCGTAGGTTTCCCACAATGGGCAGATTAAGCAACATAAGGCAACACAAGACCCTGGTAGCCTATTTACAGAAAAAAGGGTCTTGCTATACCAGGTAATAAAAAAAAGCCCCCAGAGGCCAGCAGGGGCAGCCTGGGGGCTAATTAGCAAGGGATTGTTAGTCAGAATTGATCCATTCCTCATACACGGCAGCCAGGGCCTGTTCAATGTCGTCAAGACTGACCAAGGGCTGCTGAATAATCTTATATCGGAAATCAGCCAGAACGTCAGTTTTAATTGTTTTGACAGGCCTGGTGGTCAGATGGTCCCTGTCATATTTACTCAAGTGGTCTGGAAAAGTGATCTTGTCTACCAGTTGCTTTTGTACCTTAAGCAGTTCAATGTTCAGCCTTGTCAATTCCTGGTCAGTTTCTTTTTCAAGTTTCTGGACCATTTTATTGATAGTTGCTATCAATCGACCAGTTGTATCTTTTATTTCCTGGGCCTGCTGTTCTGCTTTTTCAAAGGCTGCAACATAATCAGGGTGGTTCTGAATGTCATCTTTAATGTGTATGGCAGTAATCCTGCTGTGGGCATCAGGGGAATAAACAAAGGTTGCTATGTGGTTCCAATAGTTGCCCTTAGCAGCAGATTGTACCATGTCTGGAAAGCTAACACCATCACCCCAGCTTAGGTCTTCATTAACGGATTGGGGACTAGTGGATTCAAAGCCCTGGGGTTGGGCATGCTTTTCAATGGCCCTATTAACGTCCCAGGCCCTACCAGAATTAGATTTAAGGGATTGGTCAGAAACATATATCAACCAGTCTCTTGGGCCTGCCCAGGTATTAGCTGATAACTCATACACCCAGACAGTGGAGTCCTTACCATGTTCCTGTTCGACTACAAACTGATCAATTTCTTTGGGTACCATTTTTTAGGTCCTTTCAAGACTAAAAGTTAAAAGTTGAATTTTAATTATCATATCATAACTTTCAATATTAAACAAGGGGGTAAACCTTAAAATATGGCAGAAGTTGTCTTTGTTTTCAAAGCTATCAAACCAAAACGGTTAAAGATTGATGCAATCCGGCTGGAATTGCTTAATGAATTGAGGCGCGAAGGAAAAGACCAGCGAAATGAACTGGACAAGACAACTGAAACTTGGAAAGGCGACAAACCAAAGTTTCAATCTGAGATTGGTTTAGGTGCCAGTGACGCGTCGGTTGCAACTGGGCCTGGGGGACCTACCCAGGGGGTGAAAAAGTGGAATTGGCTGAATGAGGGTACCAGGGTTAGACATGCTTTAATGTCACCTAATTGGAGATCAAAGACTGTTCCCAGGAAAGTCAAGAGTCGAAGAGGCAGGGGGCGTCTTGTAACAGTTAGCAAAAAGATTGTTAGGCCAGGAATCAAGGCCAGGGAATGGTCTGGGATTGTTCAGGAAAGACGCAAAAAACCATTTCGGCGGAGGTTGCTTAAGGCAATGCAAAGGGCTGGAAAGGGGGCTTTCTAATCATTGGTTGACATCAAACTTTCTAAAGTGATAAAATATTCTTACAAATAAGGAAAAGGGATAATGACTGATAAGAATCAGACCCAGCAGAATCTTGAACAGGTTGATCAGCAACAGGGTGATCAGCAGCAGGAAAAGTATTACTATCCTGGCGAGGAAATGGGTAGCCCATATGGGCCTATATCCTTTGCTGAACTGGAAAAGATAGAAGCAGCCAAGGATGCTGCTATGGAATTGGACAAGTTGAATTACCATTTGCCTGAGATGGTTCAGAGGATTGCCAATAGGCCAGACTTTGACATTAGTGATAAGGAATTGGCCCTTAATGAACTAATGACAGAATATGGGACCCTGGTCAAAGAAGTCCTGCAAGTTGAAATTGACAAGGCAGTTGGTCTTGCCTTGATAGACCAGGACCCAGAAAAGGCAGTCTGGTCAACAGCTTTTGTCAACAGGTTGCCTGACTCTTCGTTCTTACATATCTTGCCTGGCGGGGAAAAGGACAACGAAGGCAAGACAACCCCCAGGACTCTAAGAATGTTTCCGGTCAAAGATGCATCAGGAAAGGTGGACTTGCCTCACCTTAGAAATGCCTTGGCCAGAATTCCCCAGTCTAACAGGATTGACGAAGCAACTAAAAGCAAGCTGACCACAAAAGCCAAGGGCATGCTGGCCAAGGCCAATAAGGATGTTGACCAGAACTGGTTCAATGTCCTGGTTGACAAGGTCAAGACTGCCCTGGGGCAAGAGCAATCCCAGCAGTCTAAGACCCAGGTGGGCCCTTTTATGATTTACAAGGGGGCTGATGGGGCTTATAAGTGGATTGCCAGATATAGCAACAATTTTTTGGACAAGGAACAAGAAATTATTTCAGCAGACAGTCACAAAAGATTTGTCAGCTTGGTTGATAGTGGGCAGGCATCTTTGCCAGAACTATGGTTGTGGCACAACAAAGACTGGAAATGGGGGTCAGCAGAATGGATAGCATATGATGACACCGGCAACAACACCGGATTTCCAATAGCGGGGGGTACGGTAGACAAGGGCTTTGAACCTTTGGCAAAATTCTTAATGAGTTTGCCCCCAGAGTCTGTAGGTGTTTCTCATGGAATGCCTGTTTCATCTATAAAATATGATGACAATGATTCCAGAGTCATTGTCGAACATGTGACCAGGGAAATCAGCCCATTGCCAGCAACTTGGGCAGCCAATGACTTGACTGGATTCCTGGTCCTATCTAAAGATACGGAAAGGGAAGAAAAAATGATTGACAAGAAACAAGAATTGCAGGACAAGTGGGGACTGCCAGCAGGTATTCTGGGGGCTGTTGAAGAGACGAACAAGGCCCAGGCTGATGCAGCCCAAAAGGAAGGACTCGATTCTAAGTCCAAAGATGACCCAGAACAATCTGAAGCCCAGGAGCAGCAGGAGCAGCAGGAGCAGCCCGGGGCCCAGGAACAGCAAGAACAACCAGCTGAGGAATTGCAACCCCTGGTTGAAGATACCGGAGTCCGGCGCGAGGAATTGCAAGATGTTGTAAGTATCATTGGGGAACAGATTGCAACCCTGTCCCAGGCTGTAGCAGCCATTGGGGAACAGGTCAAAGCCCTTTCGGTTGACCAGGCTCAGCAAGAGGCTGAAACCTTAACTGACTTGTACCAAAGGGCAGTGGGGCATTCCCAGGCTAGACAGGATAAGCGCGAGTCCTTGGCCAAGGATGGGCCCAGGGAAACCCAGCCAGAACCGGATCAAGTAATTGCTACTGGACAGTCCCTGGTTGATGGGATCGTATCATCCATTGTGACCGGCAACTGGGCCAAGGATATTGAAAAGGCTCAAAAGGAATTCTTACAGCAATAGGTTTGCTGACAACTATCAATCTTACTATTCTTTAGGAGCAAAGAATCATGGCAGAAATCAATTTTCAAGACATTGACGTTATCAAACAGGTTGCGGCAAACCAGGAAAAACTGATTTCCTTGATGGAACATTATCAAGGCCAGGTTGCCAAAGACCAGGGGCTGGCAACCAAAGCCCCAGCCAGTACCGCAACTAACACGTTCTTGCATGGTGGTACCGGCATTTTCAGCACACCAGGTCTGGAACGTGAGATTATCACAACCCATGTTAGACCCCATGGCCTGGCTACTATGCTACCTAAGATGGGATCAGTTAATGAAGACCCCAGGTATGGGGCCCTGACTGGCTACAGTGATGACCAGGGGGCAGAACCATTGCAGCCTTGTGATGATGCCCCAGACGGCTTTGTCAAGGCCTGTAATTTGCAGGCCCAGTTTGGGCGCGTGGCGCGTGATACTCGTACCATTGAAATGGACAAGGTTATGTTACGGGTCAACCGTGGGGACTTTACTGACCTGAGGCTGGTGGGCGAGGTTCTTGGAATGACTGATCTGTACCCCAGAGGCCTGAATCAGTCCCAAATCTTGAACCTTATCACTATGTCTGAAATGGTCAGTGCGGCGGTTCGGATGGAAAGGAAACTTTGCAGCCATGTCTGGACTGGCAGCCCCAGCAACAACAACCCTGGAGGTGGGTACAAGGAATTTCCTGGCTTAGACAACCAGATTGCCACAGGCCAGGTTGATGCTGACACCAACACTGCCTGTGCCAGTCTGGATAGTGATGTGAAAGATTTCCAGTATGCTGACGTTTGTGGGTCAACCCAGGACATTGTTGAGTACATGTCAATGCTGGAATATTTCATCTACACCCTGGCTGATGATACCGGCATGCTACCTGGTCAATGGGTCTGGGCCATGCGTCCCCAGCTGTGGTATGAATTGACTGCCTGCTGGCCATGCAAGTATAACACGAACCGTTGCACCAGCATCGGCGGCGATGCCAGAGTCCTGACTGATGGGCGAGAAAATATCAGTGACCGTGACAGGATGCGGCGCGGCATGACCATTGATGTTAATGGGCGTACTTATCCGGTTGTCACCGATACCTGCATCTATGAGCATAACGCGACCAATGACTCCAGTAATCTTAACGCTGGGGAATACGCCAGCAGTATCTATTTTATTCCTATGCGGGTAGCAGGAAACTTCCCGGCAACCTATATGGAATATCTGGACTACCGCGAAGCTGGGGCTGACATTGCCCTGATGCAAGGACGCGAGGACTTTTGGACTGACCGTGGTATCTTCAGCTGGGCAGTTGAGCAAACTAAATGGTGTTACAAGTTTAGTCTTAAGTCAGAACAGCGGGTTGTTCTGCGGACTCCTCAGCTGGCTGGCAAGATTGAACATGTCAAGTACAGCCCGTTACAGCACCTGAGGGATTATGATCCTGACAATACCCACTGGGTTAATGGTGGTGTATCGGCCAGGACCCCCAGTTCAGACTACGCTGTCTGGCTCTAATCTAACTTAAACAGCTGCTGTCAAATAAAAAAGGACCCCTAACCCTAATGGTGGTTAGGGGTTCTTTTGATTCTGAGCTTTTTTAGGGGCCTTTTTAGGGAATTTTAAGGTTCACTTGCATTGTAAGTGTTGCAAAATGATGCATTTTAATGTATATTGGGCGCATGGAAACGAGAATCTTAAACAGGCAAGAATAATGAAACGGACCGTAAAGATTACTTACAAGGTCATTGAAGGGGCTGATATTTTAACGCAAGGCCATGAATTATCTCGGCACCTATGGAATCAATTACGGTGGCACCAGTTTGGCTATAATGAAAAATTGCGGCGCAGGCGGGGCGACAGTTGGGAAGTTTACAGGCGCAATGTGCCCCACGCGCGAGGGATAAAATATTTGGGCAACTTTGGGATGCAAAAGGTTATTAAAGATCATTGGAGTGCTAAAGATTTAAGTGACCGCTGTTCTTCTTACACTATCAAAGATTTTGACATTGCAATGCGGTCCTGGTTTAGCAATATCAAAACTAACCCAAAAGCCAGACCGCCACGCTACACCAAAGAAGGGCGGTTGCTTTATTTTGAGGTTGGGCGCAATGCCAGGTCAAAAGGTGATTGGACGTACCATTTGACTGTCCTTGGTAGGCACATCAAAGATAGACATGCCCTGGTCAGGTTGCGGATTAGGCCTGGTGTCAAAATGCGGGACATTAAACTTATTCGGTTGCATCCTGATGGTTCGGGCGATGCTATTATTAATCTTGAGGCAAATAACAAAGTATCAGGCAATGGTGTAGCTGGGGTTGACCTGGGAATTATCAATATGGCTGCTGTTGCTTTCCAGAATGGTGAAAGCATTCTGTATTCTGGCAAAGGGTTATTGGCTAGTAATCAATGGCATCAAAAGCAGGCTAAAGCTTGCAAGCCTAAAAATTGGCAAAAGGGCAAAGCCGAAAGTAGACAATCTGAGAATTTCAAGAGGTATCGATGCAAGGCAGGCAATATTCAGAAGCTGGCTGTCCACAATCTGACTCGACATATCATTAATGAATGTATTGTCCGCCAGATAAGGACACTTGTCCTGGGTGACCTGAGGGGCATCAGAGAACAGGCGAACCACGGCAAAAAAGGGAACCAAAAGTTGCACAATTGGCCCTTTGCTGAAATAAGACGCCAGCTTGAATACAAAGCAGAGGAGGTTGGAATTGAGACAATAGCAGTAAGTGAACGTAACACATCAAAGTGTTGTCATCTGTGTGGACAGGTGGGTCGTCGTAGTCCAAGGGGGCTACTAACCTGCCAGCAATGCGGAGTTGTAGTAAACTCGGATGTAAACGGGGCATTCAATATTCTTAACAAAGTATCACCATCACCAGCTTACGCTGGTGTAGGTGTAGGGGCCAACTTACCTGGCCTGCCGTCACCACTACCGGCAGTATCAGTGAGAATCGGCAAAGTACAATCAGTTTCGCAAATACACCCCACTTTTGTGGCAAAATTCGATTTGCGGAACTGGTCAATTGTGCAGACCCGTTGCAACTCAATATCTAGTGGACCATTCCTGTAATGCTACCCTGGATATTGGTGTTGCAACGGGTAGTTCACAGGAATGTGGACTGTAAATTGGACTTGGAAACAGTATGGCAGGATAGGGTTATCTAGTTGCAACGGGTAGTTCACAGGAATGTGGACTGTAAAAGACAGTGGATTATTCCCCCAGTTTGTTTTATTAGACGTTGCAACGGGTAGTTCGCGGGAGTGTGGACTGTAAGGTGGCAGACAACTCGACAAAACAGTGTTGCAACGGGTAGTTCACAGGAATGTGGATTGTAAGCTAGTAAAGGGGAAGACTGATTAAGTTGACGAAAGAACAAGCAAGAATCACAATAGTAATTGATCAGGCAACTAAAGAAAGACTGGTTAAATTAGCAAGGGAACAGAATCGCAGTATGGCAGCCCAGGCTGGACATATGCTAAGGGCTGCCATACGGTTTTCTGACACTGTTGAAAAAATGGACCTTGCACCACAAAAGGAAAAAGGATGAAAATAGTTGTTATCAGTTGTGACCTATACGCTGATACTTGCAGAGCTTTTGACGACAGGTTGAAAAAGGTCTGGCCTGACTGCCCCTGGGAAGTGATCTTTGTTACCAATTCAAAAAAGTTGCAGGTTAACAGAACAGTCTATTATCTGGGGGACAGGCCTGACATTGCCTTTGGCTGGCGATTGAAAACATTCCTCAGGCAATATTACGATGACTCTCACCTTTTGTTTATGATGTCTGATTACCTGCTGAAAGATGTTAATGCCCCAGTTGTGCAAAGGGCTGCTGAACTATGCGTTGATTCCAATGGGGGAATTGCCCATTGTAGATTAAGGCCTATGCCCCCACCCCAATTTGATTATCCAGAACCAGGCTTTGGCAGAATAGATAAAAGAAAAAGATATTGCCTTTCCTTACAGCCTGGCATATGGGAACGTGAAACCTTGATGAATCTATTAAGGGAATCTGAGGACCCATGGAAAACAGAAATATGGGGAAGTGGCAGGGTTGCACACAACGTAAAAGGGGTCTTTTTAAGTACAAAGGAAATGGTGATGCCTCACACTAATTATTATTATAAGGGGCAACCCCAGGGGGTGAATTGGGTTATTGATAATGTTGACCCAGAAAACTGGACTGATGCAGCCAAATCAAAGAAAGCAGGTAAGAAATAGTGACATATAGACCTGTTCTAGTTTGTGTAGCTGGTACCTATAGGACAGCATCATCAACCCAATATCAGATTACCAGGGACATTGTTGAAGAGTCGGGCCTGGGTCTGGGCATTGGGTACCATACTGAAGGGGCTTTGCAGAAATATGACAACTATGATGCAACCTACATTGTTTGCAAAGTCTTTGCTCCCATCTGGCTCTATTATTATGACACCCATGACAATCTAAAAAGAAAAGAATCTTATGGCAAAGTCTATCACCAGCAAGGCAGGTTACTGGGTGTGGTCAGTATACGCAATCCCTTTGACATCTTGACCAGTATGAAAACCAGGACCCTAAGCAGGCAAGGGGGCAAAAGGGAAACTGAACCATGGGACGGTATCAAGGTTGCATCACAGGATTTCCCCAAGTGGTTAGGTGATCTGGAAAAATGGTGTAATCTGTGGCCCTTGACTTACTGGTCCAAGTTTGAGACATTTACCCAGGACCTTGCAACTGAGGCCATGGGAATCGCGAAGCACCTAAGAATTAATCTGACCCAGGAAAAGGCCCAGGAAATAGCAGCCCGTTATACCCCCCAAAAGATCAACGCCAGGAAAGGGCAAGAATACAACAGGCCCTTGGAAAGTGAAAAAAGACATCTGTCGGTTGTGCCTCAGGTTGTGCATGGCACCAGTGGGCACTATAAAGACCATTTAACCCCAGAAGAAATACTTGCAGTTGAAAAGTATAACATGGACTTTTTCTTGAGATTTGATTATCCCCTTAATTTTCGTTCTTTAGGTTGATTATGGTTGATTATTATTTCTTGATTAAGGTTGATTAATTAATGATAAGAACTGGTTCTGTCTGTTGTGTTACGGTCAACTTTAGGACCCCAGACCTGGTTAAGACCTGTGTTGAATCTTGGTTCAATTACTACCCAAAGATTCCCCATATTGTTGTTGATAATGGGGGCTGCCAGGACTCTATCAAAGTCCTGAATGAATTAAGCAATCAGGGCAAGATTGCCGGACTGGTCAAGAATCCCGAGAATATATATCATGGCCCAGCTTTGAACCAGGGAATTGGCTTTGGTTGGGCAATGGGGGCAACTTACGCTTTCTTACTAGACTCTGATACCAGGGTCAAGAAGGGGGGCGCGGTTGAAAATATGATAGCAGCCTTTGAACAAGACCAGGACCTTTTTGCAATCGGTTGGTTAAGATATGTTAGCCAGGCTGGTATTGCCTACAAGACTATTTATCCTGAAATTTATCCTGAAGCTGCTGTTAAGTATATTCATCCCTATGCCTGTATGGTTGACATTTCCAAACTGGCTCTAATGCCTGCCAGGTATACCGAAGGGGGTGCCCCAGCAATTGAGATTATGAAAAAGGTGCCAGATTATGGTTGGACAGTTTCAAACTTTCCAATTGGGGAATATATCTGGCACAAAGAAGCTGGTACCAGGGGTCTTTTTGGGGGGCAATTCAGACCAGAAACCAATGCTAAGATACAACCTTACAAGAGGCGAAAATTGTGACCCCAAAGAATTATGTACTGAAAATAATGAATGTGACAGCATGGCTGTCTTTTGTCGCGTCAGTCTGGCTGGCTATTCTTTGGGGGGATGTGTCCCCATGGCGATTCCTTTTTGCTGCTTTTTTCTGGCTGATTGTAGTCTTGATTGTTGCATCTTGGGATTATCACTTAACTAGCAAGGGTGGAAAGTATGACTGAAATTGCATTGCTGATCCTGTTTATTCTTTTGTTCTGGTGGGTTATTATTAAGGGGGAAAGAATAGAATGACTCTTTTAGCTATTGTAGCAATTATTGCAGGGGCCCTGGTGGTTCTGTGGATTATTGATGATGTCAGGTATGGATAATGTCTGATAATCCTTTTGATGACTTGTTGAATATTGCATGCGGCTTTGACTGGCTGACTCCAGCCTGGGCTTTTTTGAACGACTTTTTAGAAGGACCGGCAGCCCATTGGGGCATTTCATTTAACACAACTTGGGATAGTAGGGCAATTAGAAAACTGTTGCAGAAAAAAGGAGTCAAGTCCTGGGGCTATATGCTTAACACGGATGGAACTATGATAATGTTTTCTACCAAGAAAACGCAGGCCAGATATGCTGGTTATGTTCTGCAAGAAGCTGGAGTCCCTGTCCTGTATTCGCCAATTCAGCAGCAGGCCTACACAAGGAATTTGCAACATGAAGATAAAAAAGACAATCCACTTGCCTGGTTATATGGTTCAAATCATAGAAAGGGAAATGGAAAAAAGTGGGGCATCTTTTAATGCTGTTGTCACCAGGCAACTATACCAGAAATTTCACCCTATTCATGACAACCCAACTGATCTGGAATCAGCTGCAACTTATCTTAGGGACATTGCTCAGAACCAGGGCCCAGCAGCGTCAGTCCACATGTGGAATCGCATAAAGCATAGGTACCCAGACCATACCTGGGACCCAGAAAGGCTGGAACTGGTATGACTGACCAACATTGGCGCAAAGCCCAGGGCGAAAAAATGACCATAGCAGAAAGGGAATTATTGTTCTATTCTGCTGTGCAAGTTGCCCATTCTTTTTCAAAACCCACTATTGTTAATATTGGGGTCAGCTGGGGTGCATCAGTTCATTGCCTGGCAGCTGGTGCACCAAAAGCCCACCTTATTGCCATTGACCCAGATTTATCAACCAGGCCCTTTCAGGGCAAGGATAAGCTAGATGGTATTGACATTGCCTTTGTGGAAAGTGAAAGTCAGACTTATCTTGAAAAGAATCCGGCTGAACCATACCATCTTGTTTTTGTTGACGGTTGCCATACATTTGAGTGCGTCCAACAAGATATTGAAATATTTGCCCCCCACATTGCAGCTGGGGGGTTACTTATCTTTCATGACTACAGACCCCAGCCAAGGGATAGAAACAGATTACAAGGGGTAAAATTTGCAGTTGATACCTGGTTTATATCTGCCAGAGAATGGCAGTGGAAGAAGGCAGCAGATTCCATTGCTTCTTTTGTTAAGGTGAAATAATGACTCACTATTGGGAAAAGGGCATGGGCAATGATGTGCCCCTGGCAGAAAGACTATACTTGCATCAACTTGCCTTGCTAGTTAAGGCCAGATTTGAAAAACCTACCATTGTCAATATTGGGGTCAATCGGGGCACCAGTTTGCATCCCCTGGCGGCTTCAGGTTGCAGAGTTCTGGCGATTGATACAAACTTTCGGGTTGACATCTTTGGCAAGGACAAGCTAAAAGGTGTTGAATATTTTGAAGCTAACAGCACAACCTTTCGGGCCCAAGATTTTAGCTATCATCTGGTCTTTGTAGATGGGGGACATGATTACCCTATAGTTAAAGATGACTTATTCAATTGGGGTAGATGGATTCCGGAAAACGGAATCATAGCAGTTCATGATTACTACACAGATGACAAGCCAGAAAAGCATCAGGAAAGACTGGCTGGGGTCAAAAGGGCTGTTGATGAATACTTTGTACTAAGGAAAGGAACTCCCTGGGCCTGGTTAGGTGGGGCTGGGTCCATTGTAGCGTATGAAAGGGTTACATTTTAATGGTTGTGTATTCTGCCTTGTTTGGCCCTTATGACATCTTACATCCTACCAAGTACAATGCTATCTTGTATACTGATCAAGATGATGTTCGGGCAGATGGATGGGCTATTAGACAGGTTGACCCACCCCACCAGGATGATGTTAAGGCATCAAGATATTATTTTAGCCAGTCCCATCTAGTAGCCCAGGTTGAAGGGACAGAATACACTATCATGCATGGTGCCAATGCAACCTTAAAGATACACCCTGAGGAATTAATTAAATATTTGCCCCCAGGGATTGATCTTGCCTGTGTTGCTCACCCCAGACGAAAAGTTGCCCAGGAAGCGCGAGTCCTATCCAGAATGGGCAAAGATGACCCAGACCGAATTGAAAAACAGATGGAAAGATACCAGGGGGAAGGATTTTTTGATAGCCCTTATGCCCAGGACTTGTCAGCCCTAATTGTTGTTGTGAGGCGCAACACCCCAGCTTTGCAGGAATTTGAACAGGCATGGTGGGCAGAACTATGCAAAGATGATACCAGCAGCAGGGATCAGCTATCTTTTGAATATGTACGCTGGAAAATGGATTTTGAAATCACTAGGCTGCCCAGGCATTGGAAAAATTACCTTAATCTGTATGGGCACCTAAAGAAAAAGAGAGATAAATGATTAATGTTCTTTTAGTTGGTTGTGGCAGGATAGGAAAAAGACACTGCCAGATTTTATCTGGCCAAAGCGAAAAGGCCAAACTGGTGGGGGTTGTTGATTACTATGGGCCCAGGGCTCGTGACTATGGATCAAGATTTGATGTGCCCCATCTGGTTGCTGATACAACCAAAAGACAAGACAGGCCCAAGATTAGTGACTTTGCTCAGAAATGCAAGGGTGATCTTATCACCCTGGGAATAGCAACCGGCAACCATTTCTATAGCATTAATAATTTGATGCCATTGGGAATCCCTATGCTGGTTGAAAAGCCCCTGGTGCTAAGCCTACGTGAAATAGGCATCTTGGAACATAATGCCAAAGTATATGGCTCTTGGATTTGTGAAGTTAAACAAAACCGTTATAACGTGGCAGTCCAGACAATCAGGGACAACATATACAAGTTAGGCAAGATCAGGTTGGTCCATTGTAGTGTTTTATGGTCAAGGACCCCAGCATACTATGCTGATTGGCATGGCCAGTGGCTTGATGCTGGTGGGGTCCTGGCAAACCAGGCCATTCATCACATTGACCTATTGTGGTGGTTGTTGGGGGACATCAGGACAGTGTCAGCAACTGCTACCTATTCTAATTATACTGAAGTTGAAACAGGAATCGTTGCAACCTTAGGATTTGATTCTGGTTGCATAGGGACATTGCAGGCAACAACCCTGGCGACCAGGGACCTTGAAGGGGCAATTACCCTAATAGGTGAAAATGGGACAGTCAAAATAGGGGGCTTTGCCTGTAACCAAATTGACTTTTGGGAACCGGATCAGAACTGGGGGGATAAGAAAGAAAACCCCCCAGACGTTTATGGATATGGGCACCAGGCCATGTATGATGACATTGATCTGGCACAGCCCCCACCAGTCCCTATCTGGCAAGCTGCTAAAGCCCTTGAAATATGCCATGCAATATACCATTCCAGCAAAATGGAAAGCAGGGTTATTCTGGGGCAATCACATTACAAACACTCAAGACTGGGTAAAGGATGACTCTAACAGCTGGGGAATGGACCCTAATACATTCATCTGTGCAATACGGGGAAAATGTTGTCATCTGGCATAGAACCACGGTTCGAGAGAATACCGTTATTGGCAATAATGTCCACATTGGGCAGAATTGCATGATAGAGGACAAGGTCATTATTAAGGATGGGGTCAGAATCCATGGGGGTTGTTTCATTCCGGCTGGCACCATCCTTTCAGAAAATGTCTGGTTAGGTCCTGGGGTATATATTGCAAATGATCTATATCCTCAGACTGGTGGGGCCTTTCGGGGCGGTACCAGAATACAAAAAGGGGCAGTAATCGGAATGGGGGCAAGGATAGGACCAGGGCTGGTTATTGGAGCAGGGTCAATAGTTGGAATGGGGGCTGTAGTCTTGAAAGATGTGCCCAGTAGAACAGCGGTTGCCGGCAACCCTGCCAGAACAATTAAAACATCTTATTTTGATGTACTGGACTTTTTCAATGCTTAAATTTAATGACCTAACACCACAACCACAACTAAGAAAAAGGCTTGATTCTGCTTATGATAGGGTTATGTCATCTGGCACCTATGTGCGGGGCAATGAAGTTGTTGCCTTTGAAAAAGAATGGGCTGACTACAACGAGGCAAAATATTGCATCAGTTGCGGGTCTGGTCTTGATGCTTTGCAGCTGGTTCTAAGGGCCTGGGGCATATCCCATTCAGCAATTAAGGTGCCAGGCTGGACAGCGTCGTCAACCTGGTCAGCAGTTGAGGCAGTAGGGGCAATGCCTATACCAACAGAATTGTCTGCCCTTGATAACATACCAGAAATAGTGGTTCATTTATATGGGCACAGGGCACCAGTCATGCGGAACCTTGACCAGGAAAAAGATTATATCCTGCAAGATTGCGCGCAATGCCATGGCCTGAAGGTTAAGGGTACATGTGCTTGGTCATTCTACCCAACAAAGAATCTGGGGGCATATGGTGACGCTGGGGCAATTACCACAGATGATACCGAATTGGCTGCCCATCTGGTAGCACTAAGGAACCATGGCACCAACGGGGCAATTAACAGCAGGATGGACCCTTTACAGGCAGCCTTTCTGCGAGTCAAGTTGCCCTATTTGAACAGCTGGAACCAGCAAAGAAAAGAGTTTGCCCAGCTATACACAGACCGATTACAAAACGTTGCAGGGATAGAATTGCCAACAGGGGGCCCAGACTCAGTCTGGCACCAGTATACTATTATCCTAAAAAGTGAATATACCAGGGACTCGTTAAAACGCTGGTTAGTGGGTCAAGGTATTGAAACTATGGTTCACTATCCTATCCCACCACATAGGGCTTTGGGGTACCAGTACCACTTGCCTGAAGTAGATTGGCTGTCAAAGACAATTCTTAGTCTACCCATTGCCCCCCACCTTAGACAGGTGGATATACACAAAGTCTGTGATCTGATTGAACAGGCCCTTGGCTGATGCCAAGGGCCTTTTTAGTTGCAAGGAAAAATAAGGAACATATAGAAATAGGGTATAAATGATGAAAAAGATTAAGATTGCAGGTCATACCTTTGAATTACTAAGCCAGCTTGAAGCAAAGCAGGAAACCCAGGGTTGCCAGCATATATGGCAACCATATACCAAGAAGGTTGTGGTCAATCCTGGTGGTGAATTTGTAAAAGGTTATGGCTCAGAACATGTTCTTGTGTCTATTGCCTCAGGCAAGATATGTCAGAAGTGCGGGTTTGCTCAGTTGGACACAGAATTAGACAGGGCCATTGCCAGTGGCAAGCTAGAATCTGTTCTCACAGCCCACAGCCCTAATAGAACCATTTGTCAGATGTTAAGGGACCTTAGAAAGACCCACCCAGAGTCAGCAGATGAAATTGATAGCTGTCTTTTGGTTGCAAAAAAGATGGACTCAAAGCTGGTAGAATATGCTGGGACAGACCATGCAACCAGCTGGTATGACAAAGATGGAAAATTTATAACAGAGGAATAATACCCATGCGCGTCTTGATGCTACCTACCTTGGAATCTCAAAAGAACAGCCTTAATAGTGGGGTCAACCAGGTCTTGTTACATTATCACAAATATGCCAAAAAGTATGGTATTGAATTTGTAGGGCAAGACCAGGGATATGACATCACGGCTGTTCATGCTGGGGCAAGTCCTGTTCGGGCTGATGTGGCCATTCTACATGGCCTATACTGGACAGCTGATTACCCAGCCAGCAGGAATGAGTTCCGCACCAATGCCAGGATTGTTGAAAGCATCAGGACAGCTAAAGAGATTACAGTCCCATCAGCCTGGGTTGCAGAATCAATTCAAAGGGATGTCAGAGTCAGTCCCCATATTGTCCCCCATGGGATAGACATTGATGACTGGACTCCCCAATCGCCTCAGGGTAAGTATATCCTATGGAACAAGAACAGGGATAAAAAGGATGTCTGTGATTCCAGTATAGTTGTTGACCTGGCAGAAAGATTCCCCAGGCATCTTTTTCTTTCTACGTTTGCCAATAATCCCCCACCTAATGTCAAGGTAACAGGCAGGCTGCCCTTTGGGGAAATGAAACCCCTGGTTCAGGGGGCTGGGGTATACCTGTCTACCACTAAAGAAACTTTTGGAGTAGGGGTCCTTGAAGCCATGGCCAGTCAAGTACCAGTTCTGGGTTGGGCTCAGGGTGGCAACCTTGACCTGATTCAGCATGGGGTCAATGGTTATCTGGCCAGACCAGGGGATTTTGATGACCTGGTAGGAGGGTTGCACCTTTGCTTGAAGAATCAACAGGAGTGGGGGGCTGCCGGCAGAGAATTAGCAGCCCTGTGGACATGGGACTCAGCTGTTGAAAAATTAGCCAAGGTCTTTGGAAAAGCCAATAGATCAGAAACCCATACAGTAGGGGTTATCATTCCTGTCTACAACAAAGACCCCAAAGATATTCAAAGGGCAATCTATTCTGTAATTGACCAGACTTTGCCCCCAGACAGGTTGGTTATTGTTGATGATGGTTCAACAAATCCTGATACTAAGAAATATCTTGATCAGCTAGAAAGGGACTTGACTGGTTATACCGGCATCAATCCCCAGGTCATTGTAATGAGACAGAAAAATCAGGGAGTCGCCAATGCCAGAAATAATGGTATAGCCAGGGCAGGCAATGACTTGATCTGCTGTCTTGATGCTGATGACTGGCTGGAAAAGGACTACTTAAGAATCTGTGTAACAGCCCTTAGGAATAACCCAGGCCTGGGGATTGCCTATACTGGTATGATGACTCATGAACCAGATGGGACCCAAAAGGTGGGCAGATGGCCCGGTCAAGCTGATGCCAGCAAACAGATGAATCGACGGAACCAGGTCCCTACATGCTGTGTCTTTCGCTACAAGGCCTGGGAAAGGTTAGGGGGGTATCGGCAAAGATATGCCCCTGATGGGGCAGGGTATGAAGATGGTGAATTCTGGCTTAGGCAGATGGCTTATGGCTTTAGGGCAGAAGAAATTACCCCAGAACCATTATTCAATTATTCCTGGCTGTCAGGTTGGTCTGGTAGAAAAGACAAAAAGCGGATTGACTGGACTCAATGGCATCCATTCACAAAAGATCAGCAGCATCCATTTATGTCAGTAGTTCCCCCAGCCAATAACCTAAGTCACCCAGTTAGGCAATATGATGAACCAGTAATTTCAGTAATTATCCCAGTGGGCCCAGGTCATGAAAAGTACTTGGTTGATGCCCTTGACAGCCTGGAAGCCCAGACCTATAGAAAATGGGAAGCTATTGTAATTGATGACACCCCAAAGAAAAAGTTAAAAGAAAGATACTGCAAAGCATATTCCTACGTTAAGTGGCACCAGACAGAAAGAGGCAACCAGGGCCCTGGCAAGGCCAGAAATATTGGGGCTGCTGGTGCCAGGGCACCTTTCCTGCTGTTTCTTGATGCTGATGACTACTTGGAACCAGATTGTATGTCAGAAATGCTTAGGGCATGGAATGATACCCAGGGCATAATCTACACTGATTACACCAAGATTATAACTGGTGTAGAAAGGACAACGGTTGAAAAAGAAAAAAAGGTAAGAAAGATCAGGAATTATGACCCAAAGAAAAAGGTTGCTATAGCAGAATTTGCAGCATATGACTTTGATTGCGAAAGGGCCATTAAACAACCAGAACTGGGCAAGGTGCCCTATTTGTGGTGTTTGGTGACCTGTCTGGTGCCAACAGCCTGGCACCAGGCTATAGGGGGTTATGATGAAAAGATGTCCAGTTGGGAAGATGGTGACTATGCCTGGCGCATGGTCAAGGCTGGTCATTGTTATACCAGAATAGCACAGCCCCTGGTGACTGTCCGTTCTTACACTGGGAACAGAGTAAACATTGGTTTACAACAACATGAGAATTTGATAAAATATATCATACAGAAAGGTGATGGTGAAAATATGGGTTGCAGTGGTTGTGGGGGTAATAGGCGCGTATCAGTTCCCCAAAATGTTGAACAAGTGAATGCTCAAACAGCAACAACACAGCAGGTTGATGACTTTGTACTGATTGAGTATCTTAGGGACCCCATGGGCAGGATCAATTCTGCCAGTCATCCTGTATACGGCAAGACTGTTGACCCCAGAACGAACCAGAAGAGATTTTATGGGTCAAGGAAATGTGGTGACATTTTCTATATGCATAAAGATGATGTTTTTATGGAAACCAGGCAAGGCACACAGGTTGACAGCCGATATAAGCTAGTTAGGGAAAATCGGGCTGTTGAAACTGTAGTTAAGCCCCCACCCAGGCCAGAACCGAAGAGCCAGACCCTACTCAGCGGGGACATAGCAGCCCTAAAAGAAAGAATTATGGCTCAGACCCAGGAAAGATTTGCCCCACCAGAACAGGCAGAAATTGACTTGACCCAATTGCCTGGGGTAACCCCAGAAATTGTTGCCCAGCTTGAAGAAAAGGGCGTTAAGACAACCCAGGATATATACCAACTGGGCATTGCTGGCTTAGTGACAGTTAAAGGCATTGGCCAGACAAAAGCCCAAACAATTCTTGAATGGGCCCAGGAACAGGGGGCGCAGACAGAATGAATCTTGTGCCTTTCCTGGTTCTGATCTTAGCTGTCTGGCGCATATCCAGTCTGGTAACCCACGAGGATGGGCCCTACAAGGTCTTTCTTAGATTCCGGTTGTGGGCTGGGGTCCAATATCAGGCCCAGACTGGTGACTCTTATGCCAGCAATGAATTTGCAGCTGTCCTGAAATGCTTATGGTGTAATTCGGTCTGGTTGTCCCTGGGCTTGGTCATTCTTTATTACTTTTTCCCTACAACAGCAGTCCTGGTTTGTTTGCCCCTTGCTGTATCAGCTGGGGCAATTGTAATTGATGGGGTGGTATTAGCACGACTGTAAGGATGAAACAATGAGTGATTATCACATTTTATCCGGTGACAGGTACGGAAATTCTTACACGGTAGTAATGCATATTCCAATACCGGATCAAGCCAATGCTGTTGGAGTAAACTATCGAGTCGCTTTGGTTCAAATGCTGGGGGACACAACCAGTAGTGTTCCATTCATTGACGCTGGGGAGCAGACGCAACTTGATAATGGTGAATTGGTAGAACATTCAGAAAAGTTTAATACTAATCCGGGGTTATCACTGGCTCAGAATCGAGATGCAATTGACATTCTATATAGCAGCCGAGTCAGTCAAGTACAAAATTATTATGCAAACCTTTTGGCTTATTGGGGATTTAATAGGGATGTTCCATAATGGCTAATGAAATTCTTTACAAACAAGGCACCACTGTTACATGGACCAGTGCTGGCGGTGATGAAACATTGACTCTGACCAGTCTGGCTGATGGTAATGGACGGGCTGGGGATGAACATGATTTTGGGGCAACCTATAGCGGTCTGGTGCGAATTCAATTAGAACTTGATTTCAATGCTGCCCCAACAGCAGGCGAAGTGGTTGACGTGTACTGGGCAAGTTCTGCGGACGGTACTGACTATGATGGTGAAGTCAGCGGATCAGATGCAGCCTACAATGATGAAAATGATATGAAGCGATTGAATTATGTTGGGTCATTGGTTTGCACCAATGATACAGACCCACAGATTCAAAGCTGGTTGTATTTCTTGCCAGCACGTTATGGGGTGCCAGTTGTTAGTAATCAGTCAGGACAGGCACTAACGGCAACCGGAACTGATCAGATTTTGACCGTGACACCAATTATTACTGAGGTTCAATGAGCATTATTCGCCGCGGCGGGTGGCCCTTCCGTCACCCGCCCAACACGCAATTTAGGCTAAACAGAGGCTCTCCGCAGGCGCGAGGGCTGGTGGCCTGGTGGCCGACGCTGGGCAGCTATGGCTCAGTATTGCGGGATTTTTCGGATTATCGTAATCACGGAACGCTGAACGACGATGCTACCTGGGCCATTTACCCTGAACAGGGTAATGTGCTCGATTTAGACGGCACTGGTGATTATGTTGAAATATCTAATAATCAGATATTGGATTTTACATCCGCTTATACTCTGGCCGGCTGGATACGGCCAGAGTCAGTAATAAATTATAGACCGATTTGGGTCAGAGGTGAGGGAAACTCAGATGACATAGAAATTTACTTGAATGCCAGCACAATTGTCGTATTACACAACCGGGGAAATGGTGGCACTATTACCTACGCCTATGACTGGCAATCACCTTCAGCAAATCAATGGTCGCATCTGACTGTAACGTATAACGCAACCGACAAATGGCGCTTATTCTGGGATGGGGTAGAGGATACCGGCGGATCAATACAAGCGGGTAGCGGTGAAGCTCCAGAAGACACCAGTAAACCATGGCGGCTCGGATGGGCACAGCATGAAGTATTTAACAGTGGTGAAGAATATTTTTCAGGCCAGATGTCAGATCATCGATTTTACAACCGCGCCCTATCTGCCGCCGAGGTCCATTCCCTCTACGCCCCTGACACCCGCTGGGAGCTATACGAGCCGGTGGCGCGGTTGTTCCCGGTGGGCAAGGCGGTCACGGCAGGGGACGTAACAGTCACGTTATCAACTTTGACTCTGACTAGCTCAGCGGAAACATTAACAATAGGTGCTGGGGCAGTAGCAATCAGCCTTAACGAATTAACCCTGGCAGGGTCAGTCCCAGGTATGACAGTTGTCCCTGGGACCATTGCAATCACCCTCAACGAATTGACCCTAGCTAGTAGTGTCCCTGCTATAACTATAGTCCCAGGGGCTGTTGTGATTCTGCTAAGTGAGTTAACCCTGGCTAGTAGTGTCTCTACTATAACTATAGTTCCTGGGGCAGCAATTATTGCCCT
>Ga0180438_10000568_pt1 | contig 69931 bp, 60 predicted proteins | sample SS_ome_12_FD_132455 | JGI IMG/M metagenome (GOLD analysis project Ga0180438, IMG submission 132455) | Hypersaline lake sediment archaeal communities from the Salton Sea, California, USA - SS_3_D_2 metaG | ecosystem: Environmental > Aquatic > Non-marine Saline and Alkaline > Hypersaline >...
GAGCTTCGCGATCCAATTGGCCATCTCCTGCGGCGTACTTACTGGAACACGCCCGATATACACCTCCGCTAGCCAGTCAGCGCCCTGCGACATTGCATCGACGCCACCTTCCCCATACTCCCCATCCAAGCACTGATAGTACAGATCGCTGGGGATCACGTAGGGGTTGTTGCCGGAACCGAAGTCCAGCCCCCAGCTGGGCACCACTTCCGGATTGCCCATCAGCAGGACAAAATCCGTTCCCCAGTTGCTATAAGCTTCGCGAATGAATTGGCGTATCTTAGGAGTTGGCATATCTCCTTCGATCGCTCTGACGATCTCCTTGACGGTGACAACTTTCACCGACAGGCCTTGTGATTCCTTCAGCGCGATAAGTTCCGCCAGGGAATGCTCGCCGTCGTAGGATGCCAATTCGTCATTGGTGATGATTACATAATCAACCGACTTGTCAGCCTGGCAGAGCCTGCCGGCCACGGTATCATTCGGCCGGCTCTCATACCCCGCCAGCATCTGGGGATTGTCCACTTCCGTTTCAACAGGCCGATATAGGTCAGGCCGATACGGCAACGCCCCCGACACAGTTGAAGGCTTGAGGTGAAGCTTCAATCGAAGAGATGTCAGATACGCCAATGTCCCGTTATCCCCGTCGAAACGAACGGGAAAGATGTTGATTATCGCGATGCTCGCGCCGCGCCGCCGTTGCACGCTGACCAAGTTGGCAGTGTTGGCCTGGAATGTCTTGGCGACGGCGGCGGCTTGGTCCCCATCACGCCGTCGAATCTCATAACGCTGCACGTCGTCCGTTGCGGAGGCGAACCACTTGGCCGAAACGCTGGATTGACCTTGCGGAACGACCTCCATGCTGTCCAGCTCGTAACCGGCGGGAAGTAAGATGCGCGACTCCAGCAGCGCCAGGTCAGGCCGACTGGGCGCCGTCATGTGAAACTCAGGTGAGAAACGCACCTCCCCCGCCTCCCGGCCCCGCGGCTGTACCACCGCTGGCTCAGGAATGGTATACACTACTTCCAGCAACTCCCCAGAATGCAGCCTCGCCTGCCTTTGGACTTCAGGAACTGTCTGCCCAGATGACAGACCGCCTTCACAGCCGGCCACACACAGGGCCACAAGAACAACAAGGCTGATTCTTCCGCACATACGACAACTCCGCAAGGTACTGCGCTACTGACCTTCGTATTGTGAAATGCGACGTATCACAGCTGCAGTTCGGCCGCATAAATGAACAGGCGCAACAGTTCGGGACGCTGACGGGTCTGCGTGATCGATCGGCCCAGTTCCAACTCCAAGCCCAACTGGTCGTTCGAGATCAAATCCCCCGGGCCGACAGACTTCCTCCCCCTGCCGTGCCACCGGAATCCCCCGCCTGGGATGCGCCCCGGCCGCAACACCGACATTAAAACAGTGCGCGTGTCCCGCTGGAAGATTGATGTGCCGACTGTAATAACAACAGCTGTTCCACAGGCGGATGGCACGATGCCGGCGTTTATCTTCGCCGAGGCAACACATGACGGCCCCTGTCACTGATCGCCCCCGACCCCTATTACCACAGACTTCATATACCGTGTGGCCGACGCGTGTCAAACAGAATTTCCCGTTCCGAGCAAAATTTTTTTCCGCTGTCTTGTCAAGCTGATATATCGCCTCACGCGCAGGTCAATCACCCAACGCGGCTTAAATGGTTTTTTGCCTTCCTATTGTCTCCTCCCCCGAGGCACAACGCTGCCATTGCCTACTCCGGCGGACACCTCATCCACGGACTATGTTCCCACGCAATGTGCCCCCTGCCGAACTATTCTACTTGTCCCTCCCGAAAACTCTGTCCGCCGTGTCTCGCCAGCACTTACCAGCGCTGCCGTCCAATATTCCCGTCTACGCGCGTCCTGACCCGTTCCGACGCCCGACCCCAACACCAACACGATGGCTTGAAGAGAGGCCTATTGGCAAGGTCGTCTCGAGGTCAATTGCTCTCCAGATCTAGCGAAGCGCTGGCTTCTTCTGCCGGAATAGCATTGGCCTTGGTGTCACCCGGCCCGATGGGTTCTACGCGGACAGATCAGGAAATAGCTGCTTCAGAACGATTGGATCAGAACCGATATAGCCTGTGGGGTTATTGTCTTGGTTTCACTTGATTCGTTTGGGTTGCTTGGAAGGAGACAAAAGACATGCGTACGGTAACCGCTCTTTGCCTCGCGCTGATTGCCGGCTGCACGACCACCGTTGTGCGGTTTGAAGAGCCCCCGGGAACAACAATGACCCTCGGCGGGAAGACCTACACGTGGCCGGCCGAGGTGCAGTTTGTCCGCCCCGCCGAACCGCCGGACGTTAGCGTTCAGTATTTTACGATGGTCGTGCCCACAGCCGATGGTGATCTGCCGGCCAAAGGGGAGATCCATCTCTACGGATACTTTCCCAAGCCGGTGGACAAGTACACGACCAACACGTGCCGCATCGACGCGGAGCACATCGAAAAGCTCCATGCCGGCTATGCAGTCACAGTGGATGGGTTTTCCGCAGGCGGCGACCGGATTTACCAAATGATTCTGGGACGTGACCAATGAGGCCCTGGCATTTGCATTGTCTGGCCAGTTTGATGAGTGCCCTCGTGGGGGCGTGTGGCTCCGTTCAGCAGGGGCAACTGGTGGAAGTGGGCCAGGTTGAAAACCGAGCACAGGCGGAAGCGCGGTTGGAGTATGGCACCATGCGTCATCAGACGCCTTGGTGCTCGTCGCCCGTCAAAATCGTCTTCACCGGGCCGGCGGCACCCGTGAAGCAAAAGCCCATTGCGACCTCGCACCCCAGCCCAGCGCCGGCCCCAGCCTCAGCGGTGGTGTCGCCGGAAACCGAGGTCACCGCAGCCGGTGGCCGCACCAGCGCTGCCTCCGCCACAGGGCGAACAGCCCTCGTCGGCCGGCATGGCCATATCGGCGTCGAAGACCATATCCCCGTGGCAAATGTGGCGGCCAACGCAAGTTCCTGTGTTTTGGGGACGGTTCCCCTGTGTCTGGCCGTCGTAAAGGTCCCCGACCGACCGGACATCCAGCTGACAGAGCCCGTGTGGTTCACCATCACGGTGACCAATTACTCCGCTTTGGCGGTTCGGGACCTGGTTGTCACCGATTCGTACGGCCAGGATCTGACGGTGCTCGAGTGCGAGGGCCGCGGTGTGGCCAGGTTGTCAGCTGATGGTGACCGAAGCGTTCAGTTCCACCGAAAGGCAACACTAGATGTCGGCCAGACTGTCTCCTATCGTGTGAAAGTTGGCTTGTCCCAGGAGGCGCAAGAGAAATTCCTGTCACTCGCCCACGGCATGCCGTAGAGGCCTCCGCCTTCTGAGCATCGCCGCTCCACCCAAGGCCAGCAGGCTCAGCGTGGTGGGTTCGGGGACGGGGCCGACGATCTGGCCAGTCACGAGTGTCCCGTCGCCCAGGTCTGCCTCGTAGGTGATCATCCCCGGCGCCAGTGGGTGGATCAGGCGAATTGTCAAGGCCAGGCCGCTCTGCGGGGTGACTACAAAGGCCTTGCTGTGAACTCGATACCGGCTTGAAGCTCAACCGGAAAAGGTTAATTCTCTACTAGACGTAGCAGGGGCGCGGTAATATGTTTGGAGTGTCAACTTCCACTCGGGGAAGCGCATGATGATGACGAGGTACCCCCATGTATCGAACATGGTCTGCTGCATTGATACTGGCTCTCACTCAAGTTGCTTGTGATCGAGCGGCGAGCACATCATCGTCCTGCCCCAGCAGTAAGCCGGCGCTGCAACTCAAGAGAGTTGCCGTGCTTCAGTGCCCTGAGTCACTTCGCGCCATGGCCTTTTCACCGGACGGAAGGTTCCTGGTTTTGGCTGGCGGCGTGACGACATCATTTGGAAGCCGCGGTTACCTGATCGTTCGGGACCTAAGGGAGGGGAAGATTCTACGCCGGAAAGATGGCCGGGATGCTTACATGCATGTCTCATTCACCTCAGACAACAAACGAATCGTTGCTGCCTCGCACTTCGAGGTGCATGTGTATGACGTCCAGGACTGGAAGCAAACGGTCCTCGGGGACAACTGGTACTACATTAAGGGGATTGCACTCTCTCAGGACGGGAAGATGGTCGCGGCTGCCGGGGTGAAGATGGTCCGGAGGGCCGGCTGGCTGCGCATCTTTGCCGAGCGCCCACGCATCATAGTGTATGATCTCCTCAGCGGAAAAAGCCTGCGGACGCTCCGTGGTGAGTCCGCTGACTCCGTAACCGTAACCTTCAGCCCTGACAGCGGCATCCTGGCTGCCGCTAGCGAGACGAATATCACGCTCTGGAACACCAAGACATGGAACATCGAAGGCTCATTGAGCCTGCCTGTTCCAGCCCCGAAGGCGCGATGTCGGGTCATTATTGACCAGTTGAGTTTTATGGGCAATGACGGTCTCATTGTGGTGGATTGGCCCTCGTCAGGGGTCCGTCTCTGGGACCGCAGGCAAGGCAAGTGGCTCTGGTGGTCCGTAGGTCATAGTAACGCAAGGGTCTCAGGCAACGGTAACCGCCTAGCCATGGTGAACTGGAACCAGAAGACCACGAGTCGTATTCTCGTATTGAGGGATTTGCCGGCCGAGGCCACGGTGGCAACATTGGACCTCGGGGACCGGGACCCCGATGACTTGACGCTTTCGCCAGACGGAACGCGCGTGGCTTGGGTAGAGTGGGCAGAGGGGTTGTTTCGCCGCCGAGGCAAAGTGTTTCTCTACAGCACGAAGGACTGATCCTCCGAACGCCGTCATGCGGGGCAATCGGTGGCATAATCGGGTATCTGCGAGGGCAGTCGGTTCGCATCTTGGGATGCCCGCGGTTATGTCTCCCGTTCGTCGATACGCTTTCGAGCTCAAAATACGCTGGTTCGGGGCTTGGATGCGTTAACGTTGCTAACCAACGGGCAGTGTTGACTTGAGAGCGCGACGGTTATGCGGCGGAACCACCGTCGTAAGCCTATGCGGCCAAAGGGATATAAGTACTGTGTCGCCGGAGCGGCCATGTGGCGTGGCTGTTAAAGAGAATAAGTCTTTTCGAAAGAGAAGATCCGTCAACCTCCCCGACAAGGACTCGAACCTTGAACCTAGCGGTTAACAGCCGCTCGCTCTACCAATTGAGCTATCGGGGAATATCACCTGCATGGCAGCCGGGCTGAACGGCTCGGCCGAAGCAGACAAGTAATGTAGTTTAGCCCATTTTTTTAAAAAGTCAATGGCCTCACGCCGGGTTTCGGCCGATCACGAACCGCCGCCCCGCGCCACACCACATCTTCCGCCCGCTAGGCCTGCATGTCCCCCTGCCACGCCGCCCTGCGCTGCCTCATGCGGCGACTCCTGCGCCGGCGCCCAACGGCCGCTTCCCCTGCAGAACCCCCCGCCCAATGTCACTTCAGCTTCAGCGGAATGCCCGATGCCTTCCACGAGCTTATGGCTCCGCGCAAGTCTTCCAGCATGAGTCTCAGCTCCTCGACGGATTCCAGTATATTCTTGTATAGGCGAGCGTCGTTCAAGAAAGCTCCAAGTGTGCCCTCTCCGGCGTTCACCCGGCGGAACATCTCCTCCCCGCCGCTCAGCAGGCCGCCCAGCGATTCCACTGCCTTGTTAATGTTGGGCAGCAGCACGCCGAGTTCATCCATTCGGGCACGGATCTTCCACATCAGCGACCCCTCGATCTCTGAGTCAGTCTCATGCGCGAGCCTCTGGACGGCCTTGTTGCCGCTATCCAGAATGCCGTGAATCTGCGCCAGCGCCGATTCCGGGTTCTCCGCGTCCAGTTCCTGTCGCAGTACTGCCGTCACAGCCGTCAGGTTGTCTATCGCCTGCGCCATGCCCCCCACAATCTCCACCGGATGGTCGAAATCGGCTGGTCCCGCGGCTACTGATCCGCGAGACACTATCGCTATCGCCGCCGCACCCACCAAACCGCTGCTGGATGCCGTTGCTTCCGCGTCCGCGTAGATCGTGATGTCCTTGCGGTTCAGACGCCCCACGTAAAACGTCCGCCCAAGGTCAGGGCGATACTCCACACTGTCGATCTGCCCGACCTCCTGGCCTCCTATCTGTATCGAGCTGCCCTCGGCCACACCTGCGCCGGGGGCCGTCTCGGAAATAAAGAACGGGACCTCCTGCCCGGCTGTGCGGAAGAATTCACCGGCGCCCAGCCAAAGGATCACGAATAGGGCCAGTGCGAGGGCGACGATCACAAACACGCCGGCCTTGAGTTCATCACGTTTCTTTGGGGGCATTGTCAGTCACTCCCTGCTGAACGAGGTGGGGCGATAACCTTCCGCCACCTCCAGAAGATTCTGCTCATAGTCATCCTGCTGCCGGCGCTCGCTGAGCGGCCCTTCCGAGTCGCCGCGGAGAAATTGCCTGATAAGGTCGTTGGTCTCATCCCCGGTCGGCTCGCCGTCGCGAAGGGCCTCGAACTGTTCTCGCGGGCCCACGCTTATCATCCGACCGTGGTCCAGCACCGCCATCCGGTCGGCTATGCAGAACGCCGAGTCCATCTCGTGGGTCACCACAACGCTGGTCACGCCGATCTTGTCGGAAAGGTCCATCATCAGTTGGTCGATCTCTGCCGACGTTACCGGGTCCAGGCCGGCTGAAGGCTCATCATAAAACAGGACCTCAGGGTCCAGAGCAAGCGCCCTGGCCAGTCCCGCACGCTTCTTCATGCCGCCGGATATCTCAGACGGCATGAGATTCTCGGCCCGCCGCAGGCCCACAAGCTCCAGTTTGATCAGCGTTATGATCCGAATCGTACGTTCGTCCAGGTCTGTGTGCTCCCGAAGCGGCAGGGCGACGTTCTCACCAACCGTCATAGAATTGAAAAGGGCCCCGGATTGAAACAGTATCCCGAAACGCCGCCGGACAGCGTCCAGTTCATTTTCTTCCAGCGTGCTGAGATTCTTGCCGAACAGCACCACCTGCCCTTCGTCAGGCCACATCGAGCCGATCATGTGCCGCAACAAAGTGCTCTTGCCGCATCCGGACCCGCCCATGACAACCATCGTCTCCCCCGGATAGATCGCCAGGTTCACGCCTTCCAGCACCGCCCGCCCGCCGAAATGCTTCACAAGGTTGACAACCTCTATAACCGGCGGGGTTTGCTTGTCGTCGCTTGGCGCCAATTCGAAGTTCCCTACCAACCGAGTCTGTAGAACACTATCGTGAAAATGCACGAGGCCAGTATGATGGCCACGATCGAGTAGACAACCGTCATTGTCGTCGCCAGGCCCACCCCGCCGGCGCCGCCTTTTACCTTCAGGCCCTCAAAGCAGGCGATTATGCTGATCAGGACCCCGAACACTCCCGCCTGCAACAGACCCGTGAAGAAGTCCCTGTACTGCACCTGGCGCTGCATCCGCTCCCAGTAGCCGACGTGCGCCTCCGGACCGATCGCCAGGTACGACGCCACCCACCCGCCGATGCCGATCATCAGGTCCGCAACAATTGTAAGCAGCACCATCATCAATACCGTTGCTATGACCCGAGGCACAAGGAGGAAACGAACCGGGTTCATCGCCATCGCTTCCATCGCTTCGATCTCCTCACTGACGACCATCGTGCCCAGTTCAGCCGCGATCGACGCCCCCGCAAAGCCGCTTATAACTATCCCCGTGATAATAGGTCCCAGCATGCGGAATCCCGCCACCCCGATGATGTTCGCTATCGATCCTACCTGCCCCCACGGCTCAAGCGGAGGGGCGATCTGAAGTGCCAGTATCACCCCGATAAACCCCTGGACCAGCATAACGATCGGAATGCTCCGCACGCCCACCCGAACCATCTGCTCGGCAAGCGACTGCCGGGCGAATCGGCTTCGGCGAACGAAGGTCGACTCCCATCCGGCGCGAAAGGTCTGGCCGAGCAGCAACGTCATTCCGCCGAGATAGCGAAAACATCCGAGCACCGCGCCCCCAACGGCTGCCGTGAGCTTTTGCGCCGATCCGTTCATGCAGTTGAAAGGGCTTCCTCTTCTGTGTCGAATATCTTGAACAAGCTGTCCAAACGTGTGATTTGCAGGATGCTCAATACGCGCTTGTTCACGCCAACCAGAGAAAGCTTGGCGCCGATGTCTCTCGCCTGCGACTCAAGCTTCACCAGAGATGCTATGCCCGATGAGTCCATGAACGTTACATTGCTCATGTTCACAACGATGTGCCGCGGCGACTTGCCTATCACCTCCGTCAGGCGACCCTGGAACCCAGCGCTGTGGGTCATATCCACATCGCCGGCCACGTCGATCACAACACGTTCGCCCTGCCAGCGAACATCCCTTACGGGAGAACTCTCTTGATTCCCGTTCATAACCGTCGCGCTCCACCTCAACTCCGCCGATCGGCAATGTTACGCCGCATCCGACAGCCGTGCAAAATTTCCTACCGACCGGCATTCACCCAACCGGCAAAGCAAATATAGCTGTCCCCCCGCACGAAGCAAGAAAAGTCCAATCAGGCTGAAGAAACACTATCCCCCCACGGTGGCATACATATGGCACTTTCGCCCGGCGCTACTCGCAACGCTTCAGCCTGCAGCCCCAAAGCGACAGCCAAACCGCCGTTGTTAACACCATCAACGCGCACAGCTTGAATACGCCGAATAGCGTCAGCCACCACTTCTGAACCGTCAACCAGTCCAGATCGCCACCGCCAAGCCATACCAGCAGCCAACCCGGCCGAACCGCCATGATCACCTCGAAGAATGCCCAGCTTATCAGCATGAGCACCCATAGAATCAGCACCGTCCACCAACCGGCGACCGCTGCCGTACGAACGCGTTTTGTGAATACATCGTCCATAGTTCTTTTCTCCTGTGATCTGGGCTCACAACCCCGTCGCTCAACAGACCTATCCACGAATGGTCCGACCCGACGGCGCCGCGTCGCGTTATTATACTGTGTATAATCCACTCTGGCGCGTCACGCAAGAAAAGTCCCGCTTCGTCGCCGGCCAACGATCACAGCCCGCCCGGCCGCATGTCAACTTTCCCAGTCCGGCGCCGCCGGACTGCTCCCAACTCGCCTCTTGGCCCTTCGTAAACTTCATCTCCTTCGTGAGCTTTGTGGTGACTTGACTTCCCCGCCGACCTCTGCCCGCCTTGACATCGCAGACACGTGCCTCTAACATCCCTGCCATGAGAATTCTTTCCGGAATACAACCGTCAGGCCGCCTGCACATCGGCAACTATTTCGGCGCCACCCGCCAGCACCTCCGCCTACAGGATGAGGGCCACACATGCTTTTACTTCATCGCCAACTACCACGCCCTCACCAGCACACAGGATAAGACCCAGCTCCAAGACGTCTGCATGCACGTGGCCGCAGCCTACCTCGCACTGGGCCTCGACCCCGAAAAGAGCGTCTTCTTCCTCCAGTCCGACGTCCCCCAGGTCACTGAGCTTTGCTGGATACTCAACTGCTTCTGCCCGATGGGCCTGATGGAAAAGGCCACCAGCTTCAAGGACAAGGTTGCCCGAGGCTTGCCGGCAAGCGTTGGCCTGTTCGACTACCCCGTACTCCAGGCCGCAGATATCATCATCTACGACGCCGAGTGCGTCCCCGTCGGCCAGGACCAGAAGCAGCACATCGAAATCACCCGCGACCTCGCCGCCAAGTTCAACAACGCCGTAGGTCGCAATGTTTTCGTCCTGCCCGAGCCATTCATAGTACCGGAGGTCGCTGTTGTCCCCGGCATCGACGGGCAGAAGATGTCCAAGAGCTACGACAACACCATCGAAATCTTCGCCACGGAAAGGCAGACGAAAAAACGCTGCGCCGCCATCGTCACCGACTCCACCCCGCTTCAGGCCCCGAAGGCCCCTGACACCTGCAACGTATTCGCACTCCTCAAGCTCTTCGCCGACGACGCCGAACTTGAAGACATCGCCGCCAGGTACCGCTCCGGCGGCTATGGATACGGCGACGCAAAGGGCCGACTCGCCGAGCTCATCAACGAGCGTTTCGCCGACGCCCGCCGGCGCTATCCCCAGATCGCAAGCCGACCCGACGACGTCCGCGACGTCCTTCGCGAAGGCGGCCGGAAAGCCCGACAGGTCGCCGAAGCCACCATTCAACGCGTCCGCGACGCTTGCGGAATCCTCACCACCCGCTGAACTTCGCAGGCACCGCAGCCACTACGGTGCGTCCTGCACCCCGTGAGCTTACGGAATCAAAACTGCGTCTATTGCGTGGATCACACCGTTGCTGCACTTGATGTCGGCGGAGATAACAGTCGCTCCACCAACCATGACTGTGTCGTCTTCGTCGTTCACAGAAATCTCGACTTCGTCGCCGTTCAATGTCTCAGCCGACGCCATCTTGGCGACTTCATCGGACATGAACTTCCCGGACAACACGTGGTGCTTCAGTATCCCCTGCAGCTCAGCCTTGTTCTCCGGCATGAGCAGCCTGTCCAACTCACCTTCCGGCAGGGCCGCGAACGCATCGTCATTAGGCGCGAAAACGGTGAAAGGCCCCTCGCCCTTCAGCACATCCACCAGCTCTGCCGCCTCCAGCGCCGCGCAAAGAGTACTGAAGGACCCCGCCGCCATAGCCGTATCGACGATGTCTTTCTCTTCCATTCCCATGTGCTTGCCGAATGCCAGGAGATTGAACACCAGCATCAGACAAATCGTGCCGACAACTATTGACGTTTTTTTCATGGCAGGTTCCTTTCTAAATAGGGTCGTAACAGATAGGTCTGAAATCTCTGATAATTATATGCACTGTCCCGCTACGATACCGCAAAAGCGCCGAATCTTCCAATTTCTTTGACGATACCTCCGGAGGGCCGCACAGCTGCCGCCCCGCCCCTGCACTAGGCTGGAAAACTTCCCCACGATGCGTTCCTGGTCCCTGCCGATTCACAGCACCTACGCCTGCGGCTGCTTAGCAGTGCGAAACAGCCTGGATACCATCTTCTGGCTGCCCGGGTGCAGGAATATCAGCGCCAACCCCCCGATGATATTGCCCAGAGTCACCGGAATCAGATTGCCGAACATCTCCCAGAACCGCCCGCCAAACCGCCCCGCCGCCATGAGACCAGCCGGCAGAAAGTACATGTTCGCGATGCTGTGCTCGAAACCGCACGCCACAAAGGCCATGATCGGGAAGTATATGCCCAGTATCTTCCCCGACACGCTCCGAGACGAGCAGGCCATTATCACCGCCAGGCACACCAGCATGTTGCACAGCACCCCGCGAAGCAAGCAGGGCCAGAACGCCAGTTGCAGCTTCGCGTCGGCAATTGCAATCGCGCGGTCGCCGACCGCGTTCGGCGCCCCGGTGGCCCCCATTAGGTCGGTGTTCTTCATCACCCACGCAAGAAGAATTGCCCCGGCGAAGTTGCCTATCCACACGACGGCCCAGTTCCGCAGCACACGCAGAAAATGCAGGCGTTTTGACAGCAGCCCCACCGTCATCAGAATATTGCCCGTGAACAGTTCCGAGCCGGGAATCAGCACCAGCATCAGCCCGACGCTGAACGCGCTCCCGCCGATGAAACGCTTCAATCCGTCGTCCATCGCCGATTCGCTGGTCACCATTATGGATACTATCCCGCCGAACCCGATGTAAATGCCCGCAAGTATCGCCAGAAAGAACTGATCCCTGATCCTGGCCGAGCCCTTCACCGTCGCCACCTGGCCCAGGGCGTCCGCTATTTCCTTGGGTGAAAGCGTTTCGTTCCTGTCCATCGCGTCGCTCCCTTGCCGCCGCACACACCTGCGCCGCAGGCCGTCTGCCAGCCGGCTTTTAAGATCCTTCAGCTTCTTCCTAGGGCAACAAAGTTGCCCAAATATGCTCTGGAAGATATCCGCGCTTCCGAACGCCGAAAACTAGGCCGATAGGTTAACAGGATTCCCACCAAGTGAAAGACAAAAACCCCCGCCACGCTCACTCACCCTCACCGCCAAGCGGCAGTTCCCGCTGCCGCCCCTTCCCCTTCACCGCCTTCGGCGCCTTCTTGAACGTCCGCTGGTCGCGGCTCGGCGGCATGTCAATGCCCTTCCCGCCCAGCAGCTCCCCTATCGTTAGCAGTTGCAGCCGCCCGTGCCGCGTCCCCCACTTGGAATCGTAAAACCCCGCCCCCGCCGCCTCGCTGCGCATCTGCTTGCTCGGCTCCGCCATCGAAATCAATACCCCGATCTCCGCCTTCTCACGCTCCACCACCCCGCGAAGGTCACGAACGTGGGCCGCCGTCACGCTGCCCGCCTTTACCGAAAATATCACCTGCTTCGTCGCGCCGCTATCGCCCTCGTCGTGGAAGTACAGCCGCCCGTCTATCCCCTTGTCCGCCCCCTTCTTCCCCTCAGCCGGCCTGGCCCCCACAAGCCCCAGCGCCCACCACTGGAACTGGTACGGGTCCGCCTCCGCCAGCTCCCGCGCATCCTCCACCGACACCGGCTCCCCGATCACCTCGTACCGCGCCGCCTCCCCGAACGCGTCCCCCAGCCGCACCTTTATCAGGTTGATCGCAAGGTGCGTAATGTCTATCCCGATCCACCGGCGGTTCAGCCTCTCCGCCACCACCACCGCCGTCCCGCAACCGCAAAACGGGTCCAGCACCACGTCCCCCTCATTGCTGCTGGCCTGAATAACCCGCTCCAACAACGCCTCAGGCTTCTGCGTAGGATAACCCAATCGCTCGGCGGCAAGATTGTGCATTGGCTTGATGTCGCTGAAAACGTCCTGAAGCGGCACCCCTTTCAAGTCCTCAGGATATTGCCGAAGCCGCGGCATCCCCCCAGTCTTCTTGGGCCAGTGAATCCGCCCGGCCTTGTCGAGTTCGTTAAGAACCGACGGCGGATATGCCCAGTGCCTCCCCTTCGCGGTGACGTCAATTCCACGCCAGGTTTCCCCGGTCTCACCGTGTCGGATCCCCGCCCCCGTCAAATCCATTCGTTTCCAGCGACGACCATTCCTGTCCTTCTGGTCGAAAAAAGTTTCCATATAGTCCGCGCTATGTGGGAGGTACTGCGGAACCCATATGAAGTCTGGGGAACGCGCATAGAACAACAGCACGTCATGTACAGGTCCGTATCGTTTCGCGCTACTGTGTGCGCTTGTGCGCTTCCAGATAATCTCGTTGAGGAAGTTTTGCGGCCCAAAGATCGAATCCATCAACATCTTCAGATAGTGGCTCGCCGTCGGGTCGCAGTGCAGGTAAATGCTCCCCGTCTGTTTCAGCACACGCCGAAGCTCCATAAGACGCGGCGCCATCATCGCCAGGTACGCCAGCATGTCGCTGTCGCCAAGGAACTGCCGGAACGCCTGCATCACCTGTGATGGCTTCCCGCCCGCCTCCACCACCTCCTGCCACGCCTCCATTGCCGCCTGGTCCCACTGCCATGTATCCCCGAACACCTTTATCTGCGCCGCCGCCCGGCTGCCGTTCTGCTCGGCGAACAGCACGTTGTATGTGGCGTTGGAGTTGAACGGCGGGTCCAGGTAAACAAGGTCCACCGTCTCATCCCCCACGTGCCGCCGCAACACGTCCAGGTTATCCCCGTAGTACAGCAGGTTCTTCTCATCCCGCTCAGCCATTTGTTCTTTCCTCTTCCGTCCCAGTCTCCCAAGCCTAATCCAAACTCCCCCGCCCGGCAACACCCTTGTCACTTAGTAATCAACAATCCACATTTGCCTCTGGCCCTCGATTCCTGCTAATATCTCTGTCGTATGAGCGAAGAGTATCGCGTCAATCTGGACATCTACAACGGGCCGCTGGACCTGCTGCTGTACCTCATCCGCCGCGATGAGCTGGACATCTACGACATCCCCATCAGCCACATCGCCGACCAGTACATGCAGTACGTCGATGTCATCCGCACGCTCGACCCGAACCTGGCAGGTGAGTTCCTCGTGATGGCCGCCACCCTCATGGAAATCAAGACGCGAATGCTCCTGCCCACCCCGCCGCCCGAGGCCGACTCAGAAGAAACCGACGCCTTCGACCCGCGCGGCGACCTGGTTCGCCAACTTCTGGAATACAAGGCCTTCAAGGACGCCGCCGGCGACCTCCGCACCTCCGCCGACGAGCAGGCGATGAGCTATCCCCGCCGCCCAGCCAAGCCCGACCACACAGACACCGACATCGATATCGACAGCGTCCAGGTGTGGGACCTGATGGCCGCCTTCTCCCGCGTCCTCGCCGAGATCGGCCAGGCAGGCCGCATCCACGAAGTCATCTACGACGACACGCCGATTGAGCTGCACGAGGAGGACATCCTCGACCTGCTTAACCGCCATTGTCGCGTCACCTTCTCGGACATCTTCCGCGGGCGAAAGTCGCGCGGAGAGCTGGTTGGTCTGTTCCTGGCGGTGCTCCAGCTCGTCGCCCAGCGCGAGGTCCTCGTCAGCCAGGATATCATCTTCGGTGAGATCGTCCTGGAGTTGAATCCCGATCCGCCCGAGCTGCCACTGGCAGCCGACCCCACGGGCCGGTCACAGGAGGCAACGCCAGGCAACACACGGCCCGCTGCGGCCGGCCCTGGCGGGTTCGGTCGCGGCCAGGACAGCTCTTGGTACGAATCCGACCCCGCCAGAGCCCCCGAGGAAGATGAAGACCTTGACGAATTCGACGACGATGACGACGACCTGGACCCTCCCGACGACGGACGGCTCGTCCCACGGGGTGGCAAATGACCTTAGCTGAGCGACTTGCAGAGCTGGGCATCGAGCTTCCGCCTGCCGCCCGTCCCGTGGGCGCGTATGTCCCCACCGTCCGAACCGGCAAACTGGTATTCACGGCCGGTCAGCTGCCGCTCAGCAACGGCGAACTCATCGCATGCGGTAAAGTACCTTTAGATGTAGATTTACAGCAGGCCTACGCCGGGGCCCGCCAGGCCGCTCTCAACGCCCTCTCTGCCGTCAATGCCGAAGCGGGCTCGCTGGATGCGGTTGCGCGGATCGTCCGAGTCAATTGCTATGTCAATTCTGCGCCGGGGTTTACCGATCAGGCTAAAGTCGCCAACGGCGCAAGTGAGCTTCTGGCCGAAATATTCGGCCAAGCCGGTCTGCACACGCGCTGCGCCATCGGCGCGGCCGAACTCCCTCTCAACGCAGCAGTTGAGGTCGACCTCATAGTCGAGCTCGCCTAGTTGCCTCGGCGAATCCAGGTCCGACAGTTCGTCTTCCCCCACCGCACCAACTGCAAGCCACGTGATGGTTTTCGGCCCCTCACCTCAACAGCTCGGCCGCTCCCACATCAGCCATAGCGGACAATACCTCGCCGAAGTAGACTCGATGGAAGTCCCCCTTGGGGTAAGCGCCTGTAATTATTTTCTCCGCAAGGGCTTTAGGGAGGACATCATTGCGATGGACGACCTTGCATTCGTAGACTATCGGGCACTCGCTCACCGTTGGCGCGGTTACCTGCAGGCCTGGCAGAGGGCTAAGGCCGGCGAGTTCGCATTTGTTCGTGTCCCGCCCGCTGCGCGATCCGCAAATAGCGCATGCCTCGGCCATGGCGGGGGTTGGCACGTTAACAGTGAAACATCCGCTGTGCTCGATGCACCCGTAGGTGTACCGACTGGGCCGAACCAGCACCACCCAGACCGGCAGGCTCCACACGATGCCGAGCGCGCCCCAGCCGATCGTCATGAAGTTGGCCTTGCCCGCTGAATCGTAGCTGCCCAGCAGCAGGCCCTCTGATCCCAGCCTGTCAACAACGGCCGAGTAGTTATCGAATACGCCCATCGGAGACTTGCTCATAGCAACACCTTTTTCTAATTGTACCTGTCAATTTCGCAGAGATGCCCTGCCCTACTCCGCGCCATCCCAGCAGTAGGTGCAGAGCTTTTCCTTGGGCAAGCCCACCGCTTCAACCAGGTCTTCCAGTCGCTGGTATTGCAGGGACGTCAGGTTCAGCCGCTTGGCGATGCAATTGACCATGGCGCAGTGCTTCTGGGAGCGGCAATCAGCGTACTCGCGTAACTCGACGCTATCATCGCCTTCCAGTTCGCGGATTGCCTGTCGTCCGGCCAAGTCCAGCACAGATCGCGACCGCGAGAAGTTCAGGAACTTGCAGCCGTGGATAAGCGGCGGACATGCCGGCCTCATGTGCACTTCCCTCGCGCCGCCGTCATAGAGTCTTTGTATCGTATCGCGGAGTTGTGTCCCGCGAACGATGGAGTCCTCACAGAAGAGAAGCCGCCTGCCCTGTATCAGCTCTCGAACGGGCACGAGCTTCATGCGCGCGACGAGGTCGCGGATGTCCTGGTTTTGCGGCATGAAACTGCGCGGCCAGGTAGGGGTGTACTTGACGAAAGGCCTGCGGTACGGCAGGCGGGCTTCATTGGCGTAGCCGATGGCGTGGCCGGTGCCGGAATCCGGAATGCCGGACACCATGTCCACTTCGACATTGTCCCGCCGTGCTAGGGCCGCCCCGCACCGGTTACGGACGTCTTCGACGTTTACCCTCTCGTAAGTTGAAGCGGGATAGCCGTAATAGACCCACAGAAACGTGCATATCTGCATGCGGTTGCCCGCAGGAGCTTTCTGCTCGAGGCCGTCGGGTGTCAGCAACACAATTTCACCGGGGCCAAGATCGCCGACGACGGTGTAGTCCAGGTTAGGGAAAGCGCAGGTCTCCATAGTCGCCGCCATGGCGCCCTGTTTTTGCCCTATGATGACAGGCGTTCTCCCTAGGCGATCTCGCGCAGCGTAGATACCTTCAGCAGTAAGCAACAGTATGGAGCAGGACCCCACGACCGATTCCTGCACGCATCGCAGTCCGTCGGTGAAATTCTCTTCCTGGTTTATGAGGGTGGCGATGACTTCCGTCGGGTTTATCTCGCCGCTGCCCATCTCGGTAAAATGGGTATGACGCTTACCAAAGGCCTCCCCGACCAGGGCATCGAGGTTCCGCACTATGCCGACGGAGACGATAGCATATGTGCCGAGATGCGAGCCGATGATGAGTGGTTGGTCTTCGTAGTCACTGATGACGCCAACGGCCTTGTTGCCGCGGAACTTGCCCAAGTCGTCGTCGAATTTAGAACGGAACTGCGCGTTTTCAATATTGTGAATGACCCTCACGAACCCACGACCGTTCAGGGTCGCCAAGCCGCCGCGGCGCGTGCCAAGGTGTGAATGGTAGTCCGTCCCGTAGAACAGATCGGTAACGCAGTCGTTTTTCGATGTCACCGCAAAGAAGCCGCCCATGATATGTCACTTCCTTAATTGTTGCAGATGTTCGCTATTCAGGCCGACGTCCGTTGCCGGCCGGTTGTTCTGCTACTCGTATGTCCGCTTGGATTTGCCCTCAGCCAAATCCTGCACGGCACGTTTCATAAGCTCGTTTCCGGCCCGCGAGGGGTACTTTCCGGTAACGCAGCCCTTGCAAAGCGTGCACTCGGTCACATTCAGGCATGCGGCGAGATGTTTTACAGGCAGGTAGCGCAGGCTGTCGACTTTCAGGGCCGATGCCATCTGTTTGAGCATTTTCTCCGAGGGCGTGCCGTTGTAGCCGCTCTCTTTATATCGTGGAGCAAAGAGTTCTCCCAGCGTAGACATGTCAATTCCATAGAAGCATGGGGATATGATCGGCGGGCAGGCGACGCGGACGTGTATTTCCCTGGCCTGGCCTCGTGTACGCAGTTCTTCGGCAAGGCTGCTTAGGGTGGTGGACCGTACGATGGAGTCTTCCACGAGGAAGACTCGTTTGCCCTTCAGCACCGCGGGCAGAGGCATGTACTTGCTGCTTGCGCTGGCTTTGCGGGTGGTGTCCGGCTGGATGAAGGTCCTTCCGACATAGCGATTGCGGATGAGCCCTTCGACGGAGGGCATACCGAGGGCGAAGGCGAAGGCGTCGCCGGCGGCCTTGGCGGTATCCGGCACGGGGACGACGATGCATGACTCGTCCAGCGGCTGGTCTTCCATATCCGCCAGGAGCTTTCCGGACCCGGCCCGGGCGAGGTACACGCTGGCGCCGTCGATTTCGCTGGCGACGTTGGAGAAGTAGACCCACTCGAAGAAGCATCTGGCCGGGGCGGACGAGGGGGCGAAACGCTCGAAGCGCAACCGCCCGTTCTCGATAAGCGCCATTTCACCCGGCTTGAGGGAACGAATATTCTCAAAGCCCAGCTTGCTTAGGGCGACCGACTCGCTGGAGGCCCCAAAGAACCTGCCTTCGACGGCCACGCTCATCGGCCTGAGGCCAAGCGGATCCCTCGCGACGAACATTCGCCCCATGGCGTCCATGAAGGCGATGTTGTAGGCCCCGTCGAAGTCCCTGCAGAGCGATGACATCACACCGACCAGGTTCGCCTTCCTGTCGCCGCGAAGCCGATAGGACAGGGCGTGCATAATTATTTCCGTATCGGTATTCAGGGTGAAGTGGTAGTTTTGCTTGGCCAGGATCCTGTCGCGAAGCTTCGTGTAGTTGGCCAGGTTGCCGTTGAAGGCGAAGCAGAACCATTTCCACAGCCGCCCGTGGTGGCGTTCGAACGGCTGTGCGTATCGGGTATCATCGCGTCCGCAGGTTGCGTAGCGCGTGTGCCCGATGGCGGCCTGACCGGCGTACTCATCCAGGATGCCTCGGTGCTCGTCGGGCCGCGACATGCGAAACGCCTCCGCTACGGTGCCGATGTCCTTGAAGGTGTCGAGTATCTGAACTCGCGAGGCGTTGTAGCTGCTCAGGCCGGCTGCCAGTTGTCCCCGGTTCTGCAGGTCCAGCAGCATGCCGGGCACGAGGGTAGCGACGTTGCCTTTTTTGACGGCCTTGCTGGCCTTGCCGCCCCGACAGTATGCCTTGTCCAACCAATACAGCGCCGCTACGCCGCATTCGTGGTGAATGTCTTCGCTCATCGAGGTACCAGCATTCTCCGGGGGCCAGTCATGTTGCGGGTAAAAAAAGAGCATAGCAACCGTGGGGAGGTAACTCAAGGGCAGACGGGGGCAAACCGGCGGCGGGAGCGCGAGGCGAGGCCACCGTAGGACCGGCCCGGTCTTTTAGAGGGCTGTTTCCAGGGCGGCAGAACCGCCCCGTATATCCTGCACTGCGAGTGACATAGAGGCGGGCGAGGCGCCCCCGTGCGCCCCACCCGCTAATAAGGCCGCGACTTCCGTGGCTATTTGATTAGATACGCCTGCCCGCGTAGTGTGATGAGCAGTTCCTCATCCGGGGCTTGGCTGGCGAGAATCTGGTTCTCGGCGACGGTGTTGACCTTGACAAGCTCGAAGTACTCATCGCTCATGCGCTGGACGATCTGTATCTTGTCGGCGTCCTTTTCGGCGTCGAGGGTGGATGCGTTGGCGGCCACCCACTGATTGCCGCGGCGGTACAGGGCCTGGTTGCCGACCTGCCTCACTGTCGTGACGCGCGTTTCACCGTCGTCTTCGTATTCTTCGACGCCCTTGTAGCCATAGACTGCCACACCGGCGGCATCGGCGGGGACCGCCGTCGGCGAGGGGCTGGGGGGCGCGACTCGGTCGGCCTGGTTAAGCGACTGACGGTTCTTCGCCGCGACCTGGCCTGCCCCGCCGGTGACTGTCCTGGACAGTTCCAACGTTGAGTCCGTGGCCCGCTCGCGGAGTCCCTCCGGGCTGGCGAGGTTGACCCTCTCATCGGCTAGGAAACTCGTGTATGGCGTGATGATCCCGTGGGCGAGGCTCAGGGAGACCAGCTCGTCAACGACTTCCTTCGACTCTCCGTTGAGCTGAATCTGGTCCAGCAGCCAGCCGATGCGGCGTGTCGCCCAGAGTTTCTCCACGAAGGGATACGCCTTGGTTGTGGGGACGATCGTCACGGGGTACTCAAAGCCGCGCGGCTCGCCTTCGTACTTGCCGGTAAGGACGAGGTCCGTCGTGTGTCCGCCGTTGTCGCCGGGCAGGAGGCGAACGTCGCCGTATGAGTACCGCCCGACTGCGATGATCTGGTCGCCCTCGAAGAGGTCCGGCAGCTCCCTTGGGTAGACGTCGTAGAGCTTCACGCCCTGCAGGGCCATCTTCAGGTCGATCATGACGGGGTTCTGTATCTTTGCGTAGAGCGCGGTGACCTTGGCCTCGATGGGTTCGGTTGGTTTGACATAGTCGCTCTGGCCGCGGTTGTCGCCGACGAGCTTATCCAGCAGGCGGATGTTGACATCGTATCCCACGCCGAATGCGAACAGCCGAGCCGAGGCAGTATTGGCCGTCTTGGTGTTGGAGAGGATATCGTTTTCGTTGGTCTTGCCGATGGTCGGCAGGCCGTCTGTAAGGAAGACGACATACATGGGCCTGGCAGGCTTGTCCTGCGCGCCCGTAAACATGCTCATCGCCGTATCGAGCGCCTCGTAGATATTCGTGCCTCCCTTGGCGTCAAGCTGGTCGAGGCGGGCGATTGCCTCTTTTCGCTGGGCGTCGGCGGCGTCGGTGAGTCCGTCGAAGAACTTCTCCACGCTGTCGCTGTAGGCGATCACGTTGAACCTGTCGTCGGGGTTGAGCCTTTCGAGGATAAACCGCCCGGCCTCGCGCGCCTGGGCAATCTTCTCGCCGCCCATGGAGCCGGACCGGTCCAGAACGAGCACGATGTCCTTGGCGGTGATCTTCGCCCCGGCCGTGCGGGGGTTGGGGCTGACCATCATTAGAAAGTACCCATCTCTGTCTTCAGCCGGCTGGTAGGTCAGGAGGGTCGCGCCGACATCGACGTCGGCCTGGCCGTAGAACAACTGAAAGTCCGTCGTCGGCAGGACGTTCTCTTCCTTGTAGGTCGCCACAAGCCGGCGCGGGTCCTTGCGGTCGACTTCGATCTGGTGGCTGGGCGAGTAGACTGTCGTGATGTCGGCGGGCGCGTCGATATCGACGGTGACCTTCACGCTCTCGATCGGCTTGGCGGAGAATTTCTCTGTGTTCAGCGGGTACCAGACCTCCACGAGCGAACTGTTCTTCTTGCATATGTCCTTGTAGGTCACGATGACCTTGGCGGGCTTGCCGACCTCCAGCGGAAAGGCCCGAGTGCGGTAAAGGCCGAAGCCCGCGTACTCCAGCAGGGCCGGATCCTTCTTCCGGCGGACGATGTCCTCGTAAATCTTGCGGGCCTCGTCGGCCTCCATAAGCTTGGCGGCGAACTCCTTGCCGTCGACCATGAGGGTCATGGAGTCGATGGCGGCACCGGGCGGCACCGGAAACAGGTACTCCACCTCGATCATGCCGTTGCCTGTGTTGACAAACTCCTGCTCGATGCTGACGGAGGCAACCTGGTTGCGGACGCGGATGTCGACGTGGTGGTACTTGACGGCCCAGTGGCCCTGGACGCGGATTTCAGGGCTTGTCGGCACGATCATGCCGTCGGCCAACGCCGGCTGCGCCCCCGCAACCGCGGCCACAAAGATTCCAACGATCATTAGTGCCAGTGGCGTCCGTGTGCGCACAATTCGTCTGTCTTGTTCGTACATGATAATTCTCCCGATGCGGCTGGAAACCCGAGCTGCTTTGACGCCGCTTTGTCTCTGAAGCTTTTGACGAAGGGCAACGGGCATCGGTTCCAACAAATCTGAAAAAATCTCGCCCAGCCGCAATCAGCATAACCGAGATTCATTACTCCCGTTCCTCGCCGTTGCGCAGTAAGAAACGGCGAAGCGGCCGGAATTGCCAGTGGAAGCGGGAATGTAACCGAGATGGCCAGCGGGCGACGGGGCTCAAGAAATTTATGAGGTTGCTCGAACCGTCTCGCGGCACGGGCGTATCATATTTAATAAGAAAATGCTCCTTGCCTCCGACCTCCATAAGTCTCGGCCCCGATAGGTTTTCCTCCTTCCCTGTCGGGGCTGGGCATTTATCGGGGCGGCCATAAGCCCGTCGGCAGTGCGGCATATGCGTGACACAGCGGCAGGAAGCTACTGCCCGTTAGGCCTTCTTTCTCTGAACAGGGCGCCGTAGTAGGCGCGGGCCTGGTCCCAGGTGAACTCGCGGATGACGGCGACGTCATCGACGGCCAGCATGACGGTCAGCCCGACGTCCTTGCGGTCATTGCCGACGTCGGCGACGACACCTCGCAGGAAACTTTGGCCCTTGAGTTCCACGACTTCGTAATCCTTGAGGAAGAACGGGCTCGGCATCGTCTTGCTATTGACCAGCAGCAAGTTCCCCGACAGCACGCCGCCCACCTTCGGCTTGGCCTCAGCCGGCGGGGGCGACTGCTGCGCCTGCTCAGCCGGCTGCTCACAACCCGCCAGCGCCGCCATCCCCACGCCAATAACCACAACCGTAATGAGAAACTTGTTCATAGTCGCGCCCTTTCCCTTAATTGTCGAGTTGCCCGTCGGGCGGGCCTGCCTGTTCTCAGGAGCCTGCAGTGTAAAGCACAGTGCCCCGCCCTGCTACAATCTATCACGAACGTAGGCCAGCACGTCATCCTTGCCGATCCGTTCCTGCGCGAGGCTGTCGCGGTCGCGGATAGTGACCGTGCCGTCCTGGAGCGTCTGGCCGTCCACGGTGACGCAGAAAGGTGTGCCGGCTTCGTCCTGCCTGCGGTAGCGCCTGCCGACGGCGCCCTTCTCGTCGTAGAAGCTCGCTATGCCCGCCGCCTTCACCCGCCTATAAATTTCCATGGCGATTTCGGGCATGCTCTCTTTCTTCACCAGCGGGAAGACAGCCACCTTGATCGGTGCAAGCCGCGGGTGGAGCTTCATGACCACCCGCTGCTGCATGACGCCGTTTTCGTCGGGGGCCTGGTCCTCGGTGTAGGCCTCGCAGAGGAACGCCAGCGCCGCGCGATCCACGCCGCCTGAAGGCTCGATGACGTAGGGGACGAACCGCTCCTTCGTGTCGTCGTCGAAGTAGGTGAGGTCCCTGCCGCTGTACTGCTGGTGCCTGGTGAGGTCGTAGTCGGTGCGGTTGGCGACGCCTTCCAGCTCGCTGATGCCGAATGGGAACTCGTACTCGATGTCCGCACAGGCGGCGGCGTAGTGGGCGAGCTCATCGGCCTGGTGGTCGCGCAGGCGAAGCTTGCTGGAAGTCAGGCCGTGATCGACATACCACTGAAAGCGGGCGTCCCGCCAGTAGGTGTACCACTTGTCGGCCTCGGAGGGGTGGCAGAAGAACTCGATTTCCATCTGCTCAAACTCGCGGGAGCGGAAGGTGTAGTTGCGGGGGTTGATTTCATTGCGAAAGGCCTTGCCGATCTGTGCGATGCCGAAGGGGAGCTTCACGCGAGTGGAGTCCAGCACGTTCTTGTAGTCGGCGAAGATGCCCTGTGCCGTCTCGGGCCGCAGGTAGGCGATGGCACTGTCATCATGAACGGCGCCGACGTATGTCTGGAACATCAGGTTAAACTGGCGAGGCTCGGTGAGCGAGTCGGCGGCGCCGCAGGAGGGGCACTGCGTGGGGTGCCCGTACTGAAGCTTGGAGAGCAGCGTTACAGTTGCGGTGAGGTCGTCACCGGCCTGGTCGAGACGTTTGCGCGTTTTGCTGTTCGCCTTGGAACGGGCGAGGTCGACGGCTTCCGAGTGGTCGTCTGTTTCCACAGCAGCGGAGAAAAGCTCCTCGCCGTTCCGGGTGAATCCCACCATTGCGACCTTATCCGCGCGGAAGCGGCTCTTGCACTCGCGGCAATCGACCATCGGGTCGGAGAAACCGCCGACGTGGCCGGAGGCTTCCCACACGCGGGGATTCATGATGATGGAGGCGTCGAGGCCGAGTATATCGTCGCGCTTGCGGACGATGTCTTCCCACCAGGCGGCCTTGATGTTGCGTTTCAGCTCCACGCCGAGGGGGCCGTAGTCCCAGAATCCGTTGATGCCGCCGTAGATTTCCGACGACTGGAAGATAAAGCCCCGCCGCTTGCAGAGGGCGACGAGCTTTTCCATCAGGCTGTTATTGCTATCCGGCATGTCATAACTCCGCGCGGGCCGGCGAGCCCGCGTTCCGTGAAAGAGGCATGATACGAGGAGGGCCGGCGGCCGACAAGGTTGTTCGCGCGCCTGCGGGCAGGTATATCGGCCTGCGGACACGGCGCGGGGGCGGTTTGGCGGGATGTGCAGCTATGGACCTGTAAGGGCAGCCATGCCCCCCTCGATCAGATCGGCGCGGTAGATTCGCCACCTATCCGGCCTCTTGATCCACATAACGGACCATCGCAGGATTACCGGCGCCCCAGCGGTGTCGGGGGCGTCGTTGAGGATCGTGGTGGTGACCTTGGTGTCTGCGTGGTCGCCGGAGACTTCTATGGCGAGCTGCGAGAGCTTAACCTGGCGAATCCTCCAGGCGTTTATATACCGGTGCACGATGGCGGGGATATTGTCTTTGTTCACGGTGGTGTGGGGGTCGGCATACAGGTTGACCTGTACTTCGGTGTCGAGGTGGGCAGCGAGAACGTCCGAGCCGCCGGCCGATACGTCGGCGGCCATGGCGCGATAGGCGCTGGCGATCTTTTCGCGGTCGGTCACGACCAGCCAGGCCAGCAGAAACACCGCTGCGGCGATCAGCGGCGGCACTGCCACGGCCCGCAGGGCCGCCCGCGTTCGACGGATGCGCCATACGATGATGGCAGCGACCTCGGCAAGCGCCAAGGCGGGCGCGAGCAGAAGCGCGTTCTCCAGCAGGGCTCTGGTGATGAAATCCATGAGAGCGTTAATTCTACGCGGCGCGACTGGTGAGTTAAAGCCCTGCCGGCGTTTGGGGCGATAAATTTCAAGTAAACATGACTTCCCCCGCGAAAGGCAAATCCGACAAGCCGGACGAGTCGCTCATGCGCATAGGGGAGGCCGCCAAGGCGGCAGGCGTAAGCCGACAGACCATCGAATACTACATAATGCTGGGACTGATCGAGCCTATCCGCGGTGAGAGCGCTCGCAGTAGATTCTTCGACGCGAAGCTCATCCGGCGCATCCGCCTGATCCGCCGGCTTAACGAGAGCGGGTACACTCTGCAGTCGATTCGCGAGACCTACCTCGACCGACACTGACTCACCGACCGGCGGGGAAATCTTTCGCACCCGGGCCGGGCGGCGTACAATGGTCACCAATGGCAAAGACGTTCGTCAAGATTTCCCTGGCTACCAAGCTGCGTCTGCTGTTCGGGGCGTCGGTTCTGGGCACTATTGTGGCGGCTCTGGTCGTGCCATGGTACTTCGTGGAGCTTCAGGCAGAGCACCGCGTTCAACAGCCCGGGGCGGAGATCACGCGGCTTCGGTTGAACGAATGGATACTGCGCCACGAAAAGGACATCGCCGCAGCCAGCCAGATCGAGGCTTTTTACAGTTATTCCCCGGACGGCCCCCTGCCGGACAGGGCCGGGCCGCGGATCATTCGCCTCAGCCAACGTGCGCGGCAAGGGGCAGCCATGGAGGAAGACGAGCTGATTGACGACGTTGCGGCGGCTTTTGCGAGCAATTCGAGCCAGGACGTAATGATCCGCAAGGACGAAGACTCCCACGGGAGAGGCGTTTTCCGCTGCTTCCGGGCGATTCGCATAGAATCCGACTGCATGTCCTGCCACAACCCTTCGGCCCAGGATCCGGGGCTGCGGCATCAGGCCGGCGAACTGGTGGGGCTTGTGGACATGACGCTTCCCCGCGGGGCCGGCGACGGTCCGCTGATGTGGCCTACGCGGTTGGCGTTTGTTCTGGGCGGAACGCTGGCGGGTTTGCTGGCGTTCGTGCTGTTTGCCAACCTGACGCGCCGGCTGGTGCTCAGGCCGATCCGTCAGTTAAGCGACGTAGCCGACAAGGTCGCCCTGGGCGATTTGTCCATCCGCAGCGGGCTGAAAACCGACGACGAACTGCAGCATCTCGGGGAGAGCTTCAACAGCATGCTGGCATCAATCTCCAATCAGCACAGCAAGCTTCAGGCGGCCAACCGCGCACTGGACCTGAAACTCAACGAGCTGGGCGAAGCCAATGTCGCACTGTTCGAGGCGAACCGGATCAAGAACGAGTTCCTGGCCAATGTCTCACACGAGCTTCGTACGCCATTGAACAGCATTATCGGTTTCGCCGACCTCCTTGCCGACGCGGAAGACGAACGTGTCCGGAGATACGCGCACAACATTTCGTCTTCGGCCAAACATCTGATGAGCATGATCAACGACCTGCTGGACCTGGCCAAGATCGAAGCGGGAAAGACGATCATGCAGTTCGACCGTGTGTCGGTCATAGATACTTGCCAAACTCTCATCGCCCTGACCAAGCCTATGGCCGACAAGAAGGAGCTGACCATCCGGGAGGAACTGTCTGACGATGTTCCTATTATCATGACCGACGGCAGCAGGCTTCAGCAGATTCTCTACAACCTCCTGTCCAACGCCATCAAGTTCACTCCTGCCGGCGGGGAGGTGACCGTTAGGGCCCATGCACATGGCAATGAGGACACCAGTGAGGTCAAGTGGGTCTCCGTGACGGTCATCGACAATGGGCCCGGCATCAGCGAGGGCGATCAGAAGCATATCTTCGAGAAGTTCTACCAGGCTGACCGCACGCTGACGAAGGAGTCGCAGGGGGCGGGACTCGGGTTGGCGATAGCCAAAGAACTGACGGATCTGTTGGGTGGGAAGATCTCCCTGGAAAGCTCGCCCGGTCACGGCGCGGCGTTCACAGTCGCGCTGCCGGTAGAGTCGCCGGTGCAGCATGAGGACACCCCTTTAGAGGATTCCGGCAACGTCGCCGAAGGAGAACAGGCCAGCCAGCCCCTATGATGCCGCAGGGGCGTCAGTACCACACGGTGATAATGACGTTTTCCTCATCGACTTTGCCCTTCATTATCCCCATGGTCTGACAGACCTGTTTGATCTCAATCTGATCGCGGTCCAGCCAGGCGTTGATCTGGTCCTGCATCATCTCCAGCGCGGCGTCAGAGACTTTCGAATGGAACACCCGGCATCGGATGGCGCCGGCGCCGGTCAGATTCAACGCCCTTCGGTAGTCGATCTTTGCCCCGGCGCGATCCGCAAAACGCTTGCTCATGCGCACCTGAGACTCACCTGACGATTCGACTAGGCTGATCGGCTCTTCGATTTCGGCCGAACCGCCTTTGCCGGAGGCAGGCTTATCATCGGGCGTGAGGGAAATCGGTGCATCTTCCGGTCCTGTCGGTGACATTTCTAACTCCCGCGCAAAGGTGAAAACACATACTGATGACAGTGCGAAGACCGCATTATAACGCGCCGGGCGGCGGGGTCAACTCGCCTGGTCGGGTGCGCGGCGCGTGCGAGTCATCAGGCGATGCCAGTCAACCTGGGCTATGGCGAATTTTGTGGACTCCCCGAGCCTGTCGTTGGGGACGGAGCTTTCGGCATCTTCGCCGACTATGGCGAGTATCTTCACTTCGCCCAGGGCGGCGATCTGATCAGGGCTGGTTTCAGTGGGGATATCAGGTTTGCCGGGCTCGACGAGGTACCGATTGATCACGACTCCGGCAACATCCAGCCCGGCCGATCTGGCGGCGTGCAGCGTGAGCAGAGCGTCATTGATGGCGCCCAGGCCCGCCCTGGCGACGATTACAACCGGAAGGGCCATTATTCTGGCAAGGTGGACTACCCACAATTCGTCGGTAATCGGGCACAGCAGACCGCCGATCCCTTCGACAATGATCGCCTTGCCGCCCGCGACCATTTCGGTGTATCCGTCGAAGATCACCTTCAGGTCCAGCGGTTGCCCTGTAAGGCTAGCGGCGACATTCGGCGCGGCGGGCAGGGAGTATCGAACGGGCGCGATCTCGGCCAGGGCCCTGGGGGAATCGGCGCAGGCGGCCAGGAATTCCGCATCCTCGCTGATGAGCTGGCCCCCGCCGCCTCGGCGACATCCTGTGGCGACGGGCTTGAAGACCTCGACGTTCCAGCCTTTGTTATGAAGATAATCGGCAATCGCCCCGGCAATAAGCGTCTTGCCGACACCGGTATCCGTGCCGGTTATGAACAGGCCCCGTCCAGCCGGCAGTGCGGGCCATCGAGACACGTCGAAGTCAAATCCATCACGTCTGGAAGTGCTCATAGATGGTCTCTACTACCGCGTCCAGCAGTCGTCGAAGCATGTCGCTGCCCATCGCCGGGGCTGGCATGAGCACCACCACGTCGCCCAAAGGCCTGATGATGACGTTGCGATGCCTTGCCCTCATGCATACTGCCGCGGCGACTCGCCGCGAAGGGTCGAATCCCTGCCGCGTGCGGCGATCGGCCACCAGTTCGATGCCGACCATCATTCCGCATTGGCGGATGTCGCCGACGTGGGGATGACCGGCCAGGCGGGCGAGCTTCTCGGAGATGAGCGCCACCTTGGCCGGAAGAGCGCCCAGCAGGCCGGACTCATATATCAGGTCGATGCTTGCCGACGCAGCCGCACAGCCAAGTGCATTGCCTGTGAAGGTATGCCCGTGGAAGAACGTTCTGCCCGCGTCGGCGTCGCCGCAGAACGCGTCGAATATCTCTCTCGTTGTCATTGTCGCCGCCAGCGGCAGGTAGCCGCCCGACAGCCCCTTGCCCAGACACATCAGGTCCGGCGATACATCCTCGTGCTCACAGGCGAACAGCTTGCCGGTTCTGCAGAATCCGGTAGCCACCTCGTCGACAATCAGCAGCACATCATGCCTTCTTGTCAACTCGCGCACACCTCGCAGGAACCCGGGAGGGTGGGTCAACATCCCGCCGGCGCCCTGGATGAGGGGCTCGAGGACTACCGCACAGTACTCGCCCGGCGACTCGGTGAGTTCCGCCTCTATTTGCGCAAGTACACGGTGGGCGGCATCCTGCCCGGCATGGTGATGGTAGGGATTCGGCGAGTCGACGAATGTGGTGTCGAAAAGCAGCGGCTGGAATATCCGGTGAAACAGTCCGATTCCGCCGAGGCTGACCGAGCCGATCGTGTCGCCGTGGTAGCCTTCCCTCAGGGCCAGGAACTTGCGGCGTTCGCTCTGGCCGCGATTATGCCAGTACTGGTACGCCATCTTCAGCGCCACCTCGACAGCAGTGGCGCCGCTGTCGCTGTAGAAGACCTTCACCAGCCCATCAGGGGTGATATTCACAAGCCGCTCGGCCAGCTCTATGCTGGCGGCAGAGCCGTGACCCAGCAGCGTGGAGTGCGCGATCAGCTTGAGCTGCGCCTCTATTGCCTCGTCGATGGCCGGCACCCGATGGCCGTGCAGGTTACACCACAGGCTGGAAAAGCCGTCGATGAACCGCCTTCCGTCGGTATCGATGAGTTCAAAGCCCTCGCCGGCGACGATGATCCTGCCCTCTTCTTCGCCGTCGAGCCACTGCTGCATGGGCGTAAAAGGATGCCAGACATACTCCTTGTCCATGGCGGTCAGGCGGTGGATGCCGCAGCGCGATCCACTTGTTGGTGTGCGTGTCACAGTGTTTCCGGCTCTATTGGTCTGTTTCGGGTGACATATTGCACTATAATACGGGGGTGGGCACGTCAAAAGAACAATTCACCATCTCCCGGCAGATGATGGTGGACAGACAGCTTCGCGCGCGCGGCATAGTTGATGAGCGCGTCCTTGCTGCATTTTGCGATATCCCCCGGGAGCGGTTCGTGCCGCCGACGCAGGTGCACAATGCTTATGCGGACACGCCGGTGTCCATCGGCTGTGACCAGACGATCAGCCAGCCCTACATCGTGGCCTACATGGTGGAGCATCTGAAGGTCGCCGCGCATCACATCGTGCTGGACGTGGGTGCCGGCAGCGGATACCAGACGGCCATCCTCGCCCGGCTGTGTCGGCATGTGTATGCGATCGAGCGTCTTGAGCAACTGACAGCCACGGCCGGTCGTACGCTGGAAGAGCTTGGTGTAACAAATGTCACGCTCATAACCGGCGACGGCAGCATTGGCTGGACTCAGCACGCCCCCTACGACCGCATCATCGCAGGGGCAGCCGGGCCGGACATCCCCCAGGAATGGATAGACCAGCTCGCCGACGGCGGAAGGATTGTCGCGCCGGTGGGCCCGATGGGGATGCAGGTCGTCGTGCTGCTGGAGAAACAAGGCGAAAAAGTCACCCGCCGCGAGCTTTGCGGCGTACGGTTCGTCAGGTTGCTGGGCAAGTCCGGGTGGTAGTATTATGTCTCTTCAAGCGCTTGACAAGCCACCGGTGGACATATTAATGTTCATCGTTGCACACCTTTGAAGAAAGGATGCCACAATGCGATTCTCATTTATTGCGATCCTAATTGCAGCGGCCGTGTTGGCCGGATGCAACCAAGAGCCACAGTACCGCACGGTCGGCTACGCCGCTCCCGATGAGCCTCTCGGGCCCCAAGGACAGGTGTACCAAGACGACCAGGGGATCGTCGATTTGTCTGAGCCGGGAGTGGTGGGTCCGCAGCCGGAAAGTTACGACACTGCGCCCGCCAGCAACATTGGCGTGAGTACGGCCGAGCAGCGCCGCCGCGAGCTGGAGCAAATCGAGGGTCGGAGCAGTGTTGCCTTGACTCCCTCTCAAGGCGGATACCAGCCGCCCGCCACCCCCCCCCCTGCCGGTGGCGTGTTCGAATACACGGTTGTCAAGGGCGATACGCTGTGGGGAATCGCCAAGAGGCACCTTGGTTCGGGCAAGCGGTGGCAGGAAATCCAGGCACTGAACCCCGGCGTCAATCCAGCTAAGCTCATGCCCGGTCAAAAACTGCTGCTGCCCGCAAACTAGCCCTGTGATTTGGCCCAACTGAGCCTTGACACGCCGGTGCAGTATATTAAGGGCGTTGGCCCAACCCGCGCCGGACAACTCGCCCAGTTGGGCATTCACTCAGTTGAGGACCTGCTGCTCTACTTCCCGCGCAGGTTTGATCTGCGCCGCCAGATCCAGCCCATCAGCACCCTCCGGGGGGACGAACAGGCCGCCACCATAGCCGGAGAAGTCATCGGCGTGGAGGAACGCCGTTTCGGCAGGAGGCCTTTTTTTCAGTGCGTGATAGACGACGGATCGGGCTGGGCACAGATCAAGTGGTTCCACGGCGGATATCTGCGCGATCACATCCGTCCCGGAATACACCTAGCCGTTAGCGGCAAGGCGAGCGTCTACCGGGAAGCCATCCAGCTAATCAACCCAAGCCATCAGATATTGTGGTCCCCGGAGACAACAGACCTCAGCCGTGACGAGATGCTGCCTGTGTACCCGGCCGGGGGGAAGCTCACCAGCGCTATTATCGGGCAGCTCGTCACCCGCGTATTGCCCATGGTCGAAGGGCTCATCCATCCGTGGTTCGATTCGAAGTACCTCTCTCAGCGCGGGCTCATGCCGCGCGGGCCCGCGATAGCCGCAATGCACCGCCCGCAGGACAAAGAGCACTGGGGAGCCGCGCGGAGACGGCTAGCCTACGACGAGTGCCTGTTGATGCAGCTCGGCATAGCAATAATGCGCATGATGGAGGTCTCCCGCCCCGCGCACAGCCTGCCCATAAGCGACAAGATCGACCGACGTATTCGCAGCAGGTTCCCCTTCACACTGACTCCCGCGCAGGACCGCGCCATAGCTGAGATCGTTGCCGACCTCGCCCGTCCTCGGCCTGCCAATCGACTGATCCAGGGCGATGTGGGATCGGGCAAGACGGTAGTAGCGCTGTACGCGGCCCTGCTGGCGGTGGCCAACGGCAGGCAGGTGGCCATCATGGCGCCGACGGAGATTCTCGCGACACAGCATTTCAAGAAGATAAGCGCCTACCTCGACGGCTCGAGAGTGCGCACCGAACTTCTGGTAGGTGGGATGCCCGCCGGGAAGCGGGCGGCGGCGCTGTCCGCCCTGGCCGATGGCGAGGTGGACATTGTCGTCGGCACGCACGCCCTGATAAGCGAGGGCGTGCGATTCGCCAACCTCGCGCTGGTCGTCGTGGACGAGCAGCACAAGTTCGGTGTCCGGCAGCGCACGGAGATTCGCGGCAAGGGGTTCGCTCCGCACTATCTGGTGATGACGGCCACGCCGATTCCGCGAACGCTGGCGATGACGGTCTTCGGCGATTTGGACGTTTCGGTAATTGACGAGCTTCCCCCGGGCAGGGGCACAACGACCACTCGATGCGTCGGTGAGGACCGAATGGACGAGGTGCTGACGCTAGTTCGCGACAAACTCGCCGCCGGTCAGCAGGCGTACTTCGTCTATCCGCTGGTCAACCCATCTCCGCAACTGCAATTACAGGCAGCCCAGCAGGCCTATGACGAACTGTCCGACGGGGCACTGGCGGATTTCTCCCTGGGGCTCATCCACGGGCAGATGTCCCAGCGGGACAAGGACGATGTCATGATGCGCTTCCGCCGGGGCGAGGTGCAGGTGCTGGTTGCATCGGTGGTGGTGGAAGTGGGCGTGGACGTGCCGGCGGCAAACGTGATGGTCATCATGCACGCCGAGCGCTTTGGGCTGGCGCAACTGCACCAGCTTCGAGGACGAGTCGGCAGGTCGTCGGCCGACGCCGAATGCATCCTGCTTGCGTCTCCGGGCAACCCCGTCGCCCGCAGGCGATTGGAGATACTCGCCCAGACGAGCGACGGATTCAGGATCGCCGAGGAAGACCTTCGCCTTCGCGGCCCGGGGGAGATATTTGGGACCAGGCAGCACGGCCTGCCGGAGCTGAAAGTGGCGGACCTCGTTGAAGACTTCGAGTTGCTTCGGCTTGCCCGACGGGACGCTTTCGCCATTATCGCGGATGACCCCGGCCTGACGGCACCGCATCATCAACAACTTCAGCGGGAAATGATTCGTGCGTACGCCGGCAGGCTGGACTTGCTAGCCGGCGCGTAAGGCCAATCTTGCACGATCTTTCCGGCGGGGTTAGCATGTCCGCTACGCTTCTCGGTGAAGATGCGGTCTAACGCACAACCATATGTACTTGTTTCGGCGACAATCTGAGCACAAGCCCAAGCATCAGACGACCATCACGATTCTGAACGTGCTGTTGGCGATGGCGACGGTCGGAGCGGTGGCGACCTTTGTGCTTTGGTACGGAGGCTTTGAGCTTTCGCAGGCACATCGTGTCTGGCTGCATAGGATACAGACCGCCGTAGTCCTTATATTCGTCCTGGACCGGTTGGCGCGGATGTCAGCGGCCCGACAGTGGCGGCAGTACCTGCGCAAGAATATCGTCGATTTCGCGCTGATCGCCGTGATGCTGGTCGCCGTCGCGGCCGGTTATGCCTTTCGCGACAGGATCCGGGGGAGCGTGTTTTCTTTCGCGGCCCTGTATGTGGTCATCACGCAGGCGTTCATCCTGCTGCTGTTGTTGGTGCGGGTGGTGGACCTAAACGTGAGGCTGACCGGCAGCGGCATTCCTCCGGCGTGGCTGTTGATGACGAGCTTTGCGGCTCTGGCGCTGGTGGGGTCGGGGCTGCTGATGCTACCGGTGGCAACGCCGCCGGATTCGCAGATCAGCTACGGCGACGCCCTGTTCACCTCCGTCAGCGCCACCTGCGTAACGGGTCTGGTTGTTCGCGACACAGGCGCGGATTTCACCCCGTTCGGCCAAGCGGTGATCTTGGCGATGATCCAACTGGGCGGCCTGGGAATTATGTTGTTCGGCACGGCAATGGCGATGGCGGTCGGTAAGGGACTGTCGTTTCGCAGCAGAAGCGCTGTCGGCGAAATGCTGTCTCTGGATACGGTCGGACAGGTCCACCGGACCATGGGGTTTGTCGTCCTGACGACCCTCGCGCTGGAGGCGGCCGGGGCGGCGATGATGTTTCCAATGTTCGCCCGCTCCGGCGGGCCCGCCGTGTCGACGGGTCAGACGGCTTGGTACAGCGTGTTCCACAGCGTCTCCGGCTTCTGCAATGCGGGTTTTTCGCTTTTCACCGACAACCTGATGCACGGCGTGGGGGCGGGCGAGGCCGAAGCCCTAAGGGATCGGTGGCAGGTAATGGGGGTATTGGCGCCGCTGATACTGCTGGGCGGGTTGGGCTTTCCGGTGCTTCGCGACTGCGCCAGGTGGGTCCGCCGCGCCCTGCACCGCGCGAGGGAGGGCATCAGCCCCAAGCTAAAGCTCGATGCCGACACGAAGGCCGGGCCCGTCATGGGGCTGCACTCGAAGGTCGTGCTGGTCACTAGCGCCGTTCTTCTTATCGCCGGCGCCGTTGGGATGTTGCTGGCCGGGTCGACTGTTTCCCCGCAACAAGATCCTGCCGTCATGACAGCCACCGGGCCTGAAGGCGAGACGGACTGGCAAGGTTTGTCGGCGTGGCAGCGTTTGCGGGCAGCGGTGTTTCAGTCGGTCACGGCCAGAACGGCCGGTTTCAACACAGTCGACATAGCGCAGATCGGTCCATCGGGGAAGTTAACCCTTTGTGGCTTGATGATCGTTGGCGGCAGCCCCGCCTCGACAGCCGGCGGCATGAAGACGGTCACCGCGGCGATACTGGTCCTTACAGCGGTATCCGCCCTTCGCCGGCGCGGCGAGGTGGAGGCATTTCGGCGAAGCATATCGCCGGACCTGCTGCGCAGGGCAGTTGCTATCGGCGTACTTTACCTCGGCCTGGTCGCCGTGGTAACGATGCTCCTGACAATGTCGATGGGCAACCGAGATTCGTTTATCGACCTGCTCTTTGAGGCGTGCAGCGCATGCGGAACGGTGGGTCTTTCCGCCGGCGTTACGACGCACTTGACGGCTGCAGCTAAAGCCGTCATCGTGGGGGCGATGTTCACAGGCCGACTTGGGCCGTTGACGCTGCTGCTTGCTATGACAAGCCATGTGCGGCGCATCGACTATAGATACCCCACTGAAAACGTATTGATCGGATAACACCATGGAACGCTTCGCTATATTCGGAATGGGACTATTCGGCCGGCGGTTGGCGCGATTGCTCACCGAGGCTGGCGCGGATGTGATCGCCGTTGATCAGAACCGGGAGATCATTGAACTGATCCGCGACACTGTGTCTCTGGCGGTATGCCTGGACAGTACCGATGAACAGGCCCTGCTTGCGCAGGGCATCGATAAAGTCGACGCGGCGATCGTGGGCATAGGAACTGCGTTTGAAGCCGCTGCCCTGACAACCGCCCTGCTCAAACAGATCGGCGTAAAGCGCGTCATCAGCCGTGCCACCAGCCAGGTCCGCGGGCAGATATTGTCGCGGATCGGCGCCGATGAGATAGTTGACCCGGAGCGCGAAGCGGCAGAGCGATTGCGCAACCGGCTCATGTTGCCGGCCATTCTGGAAAGGACCATCCTGGGTGACGGATTCAGCCTGGTGCAGATAGCCGCACCTAAAAGCTTTGTTGACAAGACGCTCGGCGAACTGGACATCCGCAGGAAGCACGGCGTCAATGTGGTGGGCATCCGTCGGCAAGCCGCGGAAAAAGAAGAAGCAGGCCGGGTAACTGAGACGCTGATCAGCGTTCCAATGGCCGACACTCGCATCGCAGCTTCAGACATTTTACTGCTCATCGGCAGCGACAAAGCCTTGGCTGATTTCCCCACTCAATGAAAGACGTCGCGTTGCCGGTTTGCTATTCCGCCTCGGCGTCTTCTTCCTTGTATTCGTTGGGGTCCTTCCCCTGCTCGATGAGTTCCAGCTTGCGCACTCTGCGACCATGCCGGCCGCTGCCATCAAACTCCGTTGCAAGCCACGAGCTGATGATTCGCCTGGTGAGTTCATCTCCCAGCACGTCGCTGGCCAGGCACAGAACGTTCGCATCGTTATGTCGTCGCGACATCTCGGCAGTGAGTTCGTCATGGCACAAAGCAGCCCGGATGCCCTTGATTTTATTGGCGCTAATGCACATGCCTATGCCGTTGCCATCGATGAGAATCGCCCGGTCCGCACGCTTCTCCGTCACAGCCAAGGAAGCCGGATAGGCCATGTCCGTGTAGTCGCAACTCCGCGTACTATTGGTGCCCATGTCGATAACCTCATGGCCCTGCTCGCTGAGCAGCACACTGACACGGCTCTTGAGGGCATGTCCTCGATGATCGGCAGCAATAACGACAATCATTTCAGGCTTTCTTTCAGTTTTTTCCTGACAGCAACCCGGATGCGATCGGCTACCTTTCGATATATATCCGGCCCGGCGCCAATCGGGTCGGCAATGGGCCCGGATACGTCCAGCCGGCGGACCTTATCAGCCGCTGACGGCGCCATTTCACGCACGACGTCCACTTGTCCGTCTGTCATACAGAATATCATGTCCGCCTGGGTTATCAACTCTTTCGTTAGCGGTCGACTTCGATGATCTGAGATGTCGGCTCCGAGCACCTTGGCCGCATGGACCGCCTCGGGCGTTGCAGCGCCGCTTTGAGTAGCGGCAACCCCCGCCGAGGCGAGCGCCCACCCGCGGTCTTCGAGCTTGTCAGTGGAACAGTTCAACTGCTGGGCAAGAAACGCTTTAGCCAGGCCCACGGCCATTGGGCTGCGACAGGTGTTGCCCGCGCATACGAACAGAATTTGAATTTTCATGATCTCCGCCAACGTGGCTGTATCGATTACACCTTCGCGCACAACTTCCCATCTTCCCCCGTCGACGCGAACAATTGTGCTGTCCTTGCCGTAGCGCGTCGGGCCGCTGTCGATGAGCAGGTCTATCTTGCCGTTAAGCGTCGCGAGCACTTCTTCGCCGTTTCGGGCTGACGGCGAGCCCACCGGGTTCGCGCTGGGCGCGACGACGGGTTGGGCCACTGCCGACAGCATCGTCTGCGCCACCGGCGAGTCCGGGCATCGCAGCCCTATCACGCCCTGGCTGCACAGCAATTTGTGCAGCCCGGCCTTGTTGAGCTTGGGGTCGGCCAGCTTGCCGCCGGTGGGCAGCAGTAGCGTTACCGGCCCGGGCCAGGTGCGGTCGATGAGCCTGCGGGCAGCGGCGGGGACCTTCGCCACGTACTTACCCAGCTCATCCGGGTTGCCCATGTGAACCGTGAATGGACGACTGGGGCGGTGCTTAAGCTCCCGCAGGCGCCTAATCGCGCCGCTGTGGGCGGCAAGCGCGGCGATGCCGTATACGGTCTCGGTGGCGAATGCGACGAGCTGCCCATTCAGCAAGGCCGCAGCGCCTAGTGTCGCCGCTGAGGCAACCTGCCTGTCTGCGGGAACACGGATTATCTTAGTCTTCACCATGCGTTGCGGATTATAGTCTACGGGCTCCCGCCGAGCCAACATCGGTCGCCCCGGCGACGGCTCTGTCGTCGCCCGGCGGGCCGCTGGGTTCGTGACTGGCCACGACCACAGCCCCACGATACGGCCATTGCTTATCACACCAGGTAGCATGGGCCGACACAGCCGGCAGCAATACCAAGGTAACCGCCACCACCTAGGCGGCTATCGCCGCTTGTTGCCCGACCGACCGTGACACGATGTCGGACATAGGCGCACATTCCACCCACTCCCCATACGAAGCCGCCCCAGAGGCGCTATTATTGCTTTTCGATGGCTGCCGGCCGACACTGAATCTGCCTTAACCTCTCGGGGTCGAACTTCGGCGTGCGGTCGAAGAAGTATATGCCGTTCTGCTCCTGGAACACGTCCACGATCTGCGTCCAGCAGTAACCGAACACGTCGGAGTTATCCAGCAGCGCATTACACAGGCCCTCGAACCGCTCGTAGTACTCCTCCACGGTTTTTGGTTTGTCACCGTAGCCCCAGGAGGACTCTTTGTCGGCCGCTGCCTTCGGGTCCCACCATGTGCCGCCGAACTCCCCAAACAGGAACGGCTGTCCGGCATACGGCAGCGACACCGGCATCCCGCCGCCTCGGCCGGTGAGCGGATGGTGCAGCGTTTCCGCCCCCGCATAAACCTTCGCCAGCTCCGCCGGGTCCTGCGTGTAGTCGTGGTGGTCGTATACGTCCGTCTCAGCCACGCGATGGCTGCCGCCGGAGGTATCCAGTACCGGTCGCGTCGGGTCGGCCGTCTTGGCCGCAAGGAACATAGCGCGTATCAGGTCCTCAAGCGGGTCGCACTCGTCACGGATCGGGCCGATTGTCTCGCACAGGCCGCACCACCCGATGATGCCGGGGTGGTTAAAGTCCCGGCGTATCGCGTCGATCCACTCAGCCACCATCGCCACAGGCGGATCGTCCAGGTCGAACCCGCAATCGCCGAACTCGCTCCACACAAGAAAACCGAGTCGGTCGGCGTGATACAGGAACCGCTCCTCAAACACCTTCTCGTGCAGCCTTGCGCCGTTAAACCCCGCCGCCATCGCCAGCTCGATATCCCGCGCCAGCGCCGCGTCCGTCGGGGCCGTCAGTATGCCGTCGGGGTAATGCCCCTGGTCAAGCACCAGCCGCTGAAACACCGCTCTCCCGTTGATCTTGACCGCTTTCCCGTCGATGGCGATGCTGCGCAGGCCCGCGTAGCTTTCGGCCTTGTCAACCACGGCCCTATCCGCATCCAGCAGCTCCAGCGTGATGTCATAAAGGTTCCCTTCGCCCGGCCCCCAGAGCTTCACGTCGTCATCCGGAATGACAAGGTCGAGCATCGGCGCGAAATCAGTGTCAGCCGATACCTCCACCTCTGCGACCTGCCTGCCGGCCAGCGACGCCCTCGCCCGCACGCTCCAGCCAGCGGGATTGCTGCTCAGCGGCTGTTCGATGCGGAAACGCCGGCCAGCCACGTCCGGCGTGATGCGCGGCCTTTTAAGGTATACCTGCGACACGGGCTCCAGCCAAACAGTCTGCCAGATGCCAGTCGTGCGGGTGTAGAAGCAGCCGTACATCTCGTACTCAGCACACTGCTTGCCGCGAGGCTGGTTGCCCTTGGTTTTGTCGCGGCAGCGGACGACGATCGTCGCCTCCTTGCCGGGCTTCAGTGCGCGGGTGACGTCGAAGCTGAACGACGTCCAGCCGCCGCGGTGCCGTCCGACTTCCTTGCCGTCGATCCAGCAGGTCGTGTCGTAATCTGCTGCCTGGAAGTGCAGCAGCACGCGCTGCCCGGCCCAGTCGGTCGGCACTGCCACCGCACGTCGATACCACACCGCGTTCATGAAGTCCTGGCAATTGACCCCGCTGAGTGGGCTTTCAGGGCAGAACGGCACGGTTATCTCGCCGGACAGCTCGTTGTCCAACAGGCCTCTGGAGATGCCGGTGTCGCCGGCGTCTATCTCGAACTGCCACTTACCGTTCAGGCAAAGCCATTCCGCACGGACGAATTGCGGACGGGGGTACTCGCTGCGTGGGATACTCATTTGGTTTCCTTGTTTCGATGGCGTTAAACTCGGGTCTATCGCAATAACATACTGGCAAAAGTCTGTCGCAACCAAGGTTCAAGAGGCTTTATTATACAGATTACAGTCCCCGCTGCGCCATTGCGCCGGGCGGCGGCCTACGAGCGTTGACCGCCGGAGGTTGACGAATATGCCACGATTCGACGCAGTCATTTTCGACATGGACGGCACGCTGATCGAGCAGCGGGTCGACTTCGCGTCGATCCGCCGTGAGCTGGGCATCAGCGACGGCGTCGGCATTCTGGAAGCCCTGGCCGAAATGCCCGACGACCTACAGCGCAAGGCCAGTGAAGTGCTGCTCGCCTACGAGCTGCGCGCCGCCGAAGACGCCAAGCTTAAAGACGGTGCCAGCCTGGTGCTCCAGCGCATCGCCGATGCCCACTTGCCTACCGCCCTGCTCACCCGCAATGCTCAGGAGGTAATGGAGATGATCCTCCGGCGGTTCGATCTCCGCTTCGACATCGCCTGGTCTCGTAGCGCCGGAGGTGTAAAGCCCGCGCCCGACGGCGTGCTGCGGGCCTGCGCTGAACTAGGGGTCTCGCCAGATCGTACGGCATGCGTGGGTGATTTCCATTATGATATCCTGGCCGCCCAGCAGGCAGGCGCGGTGAGCATCCTGCTGGCCGACGCCGAAATGCCCGATTTCGCCGACGAGGCTGATTACGTAATCAGCCGTCTGGCGGAACTGCTGGATATTCTGGAGTTGTAGATGCGCGCACTGCCGTTAGCTAATATCCTGCAGCACAAGCTTCGCAGCCTGCTGACCGCTGCGGGGATAGCGGTAAGCGTGTGCATGCTCATCACGCTCAGCAGTCTGGCAAGGGGCAGTTTGTTTGAGATCGCCGATCGTTGGGAGTCGATCGACGCCGACCTGATGCTTCTTCCACGCGGCCTTCGGGGCGATTCCGCCACGGTCGCCGGGAGCCAATTGCCGGATGGCCTGGCGGACGTCATCACCGCCAGGCACAGCGATATCGTCGAGTACGTCGTGCCGGTCTTTCTGTGGCAGTTGCAATTGGCCGGGCAGGACCACATGGCCGCCGGTGTCGACGCGGGTCACTGGTACGTGTTGTCGGGCCGAGCAAAGGTGAACGGTCGACTGTACGACCCTGACGGCCGCTTCGCCAGATGGCTCGACGAGCAGATACTCGCGGCCCCCGACGAAGGCGCTTTGTTGGATATCTCCGCCGATCAGTTGGGCGATCCCGATCACAATGGGCTGGAACTCGTTATCGACTCTCGCCTGGCTGGGGCGGGCCGATACAGACTCGGCCAGACCGTCAACACTGCCGGATACGACTGGACCATAGTGGGTATCGTACCGGCAGGCGGCATGACCCGGATATACATGCCCCGCCGCACTGCCCAGTACCTCGCCGGCAGCGGCAACATCACGCGCAGTACGCTAATGTTCATCAAGCTTATCCCTGGCGTGGACCGCGGACCGGCCGCCAGGCAAATCGCCGAAAGCACCCGCGCCGACGCCGTGCCGGTAGCTGACCACCGAGACAAGCTGACATCAAAGTTCCGGATGATGTTCGTATACGTCGACACGGTCAACGTGATCGCCATGGGAATCGCCTTTCTGTTCATCATGGTCATGCTCTACGCGATGGTGCTGCAGCGCACACGCGACATCGCCATTCTCAAGGCAAACGGGGCGTCCAACGCCTTCCTGCTGAGGCAGGTGATGGCCGAGAGCATGATCATCACCGCGATCGGCACCGCCGGCGGTATAGTGGGAAGCTTCCTCGCCGCCTGGGCAATCCAGGTGTTCCGCCCGCTGCTGACCGTGCAGATAACGATTCGATGGATCGTCATCGCCGTCGCCATAGCGACTGTTGGCGCCGCCGCCAGCGCGCTGTACCCCGCCTGGCGGGCGACGCGCGTGGACATGGTTGAGGCGCTGACATTGGAATGACCGGACCTGCAACATGACTCACGCAGACGATTACATCCTAACGGCCGCTGGGCTGGACAAGTCCCTCGGCCGGGGTCGGGCCCGTGTCCACGTGCTCCGCGGGCTGGACCTGACCGTCCGCCGGGGCGAGTTCCTCGCCGTCATGGGCCCCAGCGGATGCGGTAAGAGCACGTTGCTCCATGTGCTAGGCCTGATGACGCCCCCCGATGCGGGCGCCATATCGGTGAACGGGCAGGTAGTGACCAACGACGATCGGCAGCGCGATATTCTTCGGCGGAAGATATTCGGCTTCGTATTCCAGCGGTTCAACCTTCTTGGCGCCCTCAGTGCAGCCGATAACGTGAGCATTTCGCTGAGAGTCCGGGGCGCCAAACCAGACGGATACGTAAGTGAGCTCTTCGAAACCATGGGCGTCAGCGACGTCGCCGCCCGCAAGCCGTCTGAAATGTCAATAGGCCAGCAGCAACGTGTCGCGGTGGTCCGGGCACTGGCGCACAGGCCGGCCCTGGTGCTGGCCGATGAGCCCACCGGCAATTTGGACTCCGCCAACAGCCGGGCATTGTTGCAGTTGTTCAAACAAATCAATCGCAACAACGGGCAGACTATTGTTATGATTACACACTCACCCGAAGCCGCCTCCTCAGCAGACCGGGTGATGCGAATGCAGGATGGGCAGATCCTTGGTCAAGACTTCTAGCGCTGGTATCCCGGGACCGGGTTTCAAAGACGGTATCCGCCTGTGGCCCTGGTTCGTTGCATACGCAGCCATCGTCCTGGCGATGGCGATGCCGCTTGTGCGGTTCCTAGCAGGGCAGAACTGGGGGGCGCAGTTGAACTTTCAGCCGGGCGAGTCTCTCGCCCAGCGATGGGAGAAATTCCAGGCCGCCGTGACCGGCATCCAGCCCGCCTACAAACTGCTGGCCTTTGCGCTCTACATGTCGTTGTGCAGCACGTTCCTGCCGATGCCGACAAGCTGGATAGTCGCCGCCGTCGCTCTGCCTGCTCAGGCGGTCGGGCAGAACGTCTGGACTACGATCCTGCTGGTGACTGCGGTCGGCGCTGCGGCGTCGGTCGTGGCGAATCTCAACGACTACCACGTGTTCACCCTGATGCTCAGGCATCGCCACATTGGCAAGCTGCGCCACACGCGAACATATAGAGTGGCGGCGCGATGGTTCTCCAAGAGCCCGTTCCTGTTGCTGATGATATTCAACTTCATACCGATTCCTTTGGATGTTATCCGTCTGCTGGCAACCAGCTACCGCTATCCCAGGCTGCTGTTCGTAACGTCCAACTTCATAGGCCGGGCCTTGCGATACGCGGTGATCGTCTTTGTGACATACAGCCTGAGGGACAAGGGCTGGGTCGCCGTTGTTGCATTGCTTGGGCTAGCGATCGTCCTGAGCACCGAACGCATGATCGCCATGTTTGTCCAGCGTGCACGAGTCCTCCGCCGGGATAGAAAAAAGGCTGCCAAATGCGCCATTGGATAATACTGCCCATACTCCTGATGTCGCTGGTCGCCTGCGACGGTGATCAGCTTGTCCCCGCCAATGCACCGCCCGCCGGGAGCCAACCCCAGACCGACAACGGACAGCCCACCCCTCCCACGGCCGATGAACTCCTAGCGCAGCTTGAGCAGGCAGGGCGGGAGCATCCTGCCATCCAGGCCGATACAGAGTATAAGGTCGATCAGCAGCTCACCGGCGACAGCGAACACCGCAGCGGATCCGTTAAGTACCAGGCCGATACGCCCGAGCGACCCGCCATGTTCTACGTGGTCTTCAATACGCTCAAACTCGGCGAGGGCCCGACAATGGCCGACAAGGTGGAATACGCCTTCGACGGCCACTGGCTGACCATCGCCAAGCATCGCATCAAGCAGATGACGCGCTACGAAGTCGCCCCTGCAGGCGAGCGCGTTGAGGCGTTCAAGCTGGGCAAGGGGCCCTTCCCGCTGCCGTTCGGGCAAACGGCCGAGACCATGAATAAGTATTTCGTCGCGACGACCGAGCCCGCCGGCCAGGACGCCCCGCAAAACTCCGATTGCCTCTTGCTCTTACCGCGGGATGAGTACGCCGAGGAACTCAACTTCACGCGCCTGGCGATGTGGGTCGACCGCACAAGCCACCTGCCAGTCAAGCTGATCTCCGCCGACAAGAGCGAAAACATCACAACCGTCTCTTTCACAAACATAGACTCCTCGCCGTCCTTTAACGAGGCCGATTTCCACCCCCGTCGGCCGGCCGGCTGGCAATACAGCCAGGAATCTCTCCACCAGGCCGACAACATCGCCCCTTAGCAACCCGCCGTTTGCCTCCACCCGAAGTGCGTCCTATCTTTCCCTGGGGGTTAATTTCGGTAACTCCGTAACGAGGGGAATACTTGTGTCGCGAACCATCTTGCTCGAAATGTGCATCATGACGTTAACACACCTGTCCACCAGCCAGCTCAGCGAGTTGCTCCCGGCGCTCACCGCGCTGGCCCAGCCTTCTGTCGGCACGGCGTACTGCAGCGAAGAACTGGGGCGTTGCATTCACGATTGCCTGCACAGCCATAGCGGGATCATCGAGGCGGCCCCTCAGGCCAGCGCCGAATAACAATTGTCTCAGCCGAATGTTGCATCCCGCCGCCGCCGGCGGGTAATATTCGCGCCTTATTCTCACCCACCGAGCGCCCCGCCGACACGCAGGCACGATGCGCCCGTGACGACTGAAGGAAGGACAAGCAACCAATGCATGTTATCCAAACCTCCGAGCCGATCCTCGAGGCCGAAGACGGGCTCATCCTCGGCAACGGCGACCTGTCAGTCAGTATCTACCAGCGTTCCGAGCACCTCGTCTGGCGATTCGGTAAGACTGACGTCTGGGACCGCCGCATCGACTACTCCGATGACTATCAGCCCGCCCACATCAATGAGATCAAGCGCGGTATTCGCAAGGAAGGCTGGGTCTCAAACAGCTATCGCGGCGGCGAGGCCCGCGCCGCAAGAGGTGCAGCGGACGTCAAGCGCATGAACGAAATCTGCGAAGTCAGCCCTAGCTACTCAAAGCGGCCGTACCCATGCCCCAAGCCCGTTGGTGAATTGTGGATGCACCTGCCCATAGACAAACACGGCATGACCGTCCGCCAGCGGCTCGTCATCGAACGCGACGAGTGCGAAATCACGGTGAGTTGGCCCGACGGCTCCGCCATTCGTATTCTGTGTTTTGTCCATCCCAGGCTTAATGTGCTCAGCGTCCGCTGGCAGGTGGACAACTGGAACAGCGACACCGCGCTCAGCCACCAGGTGCCGGTCTGGTTCAGTGTGTTCCGATGGGCCGACCCGACCATAGGGCAGTTCCGCTTCACGCTGCAAAACCGCGCCCGCAACCCATATATTCCCTACCCCGACGATCCGGCCGACTGCACACCGCTCGATCCGCCAAGCTGTAGGCAATTTAACGGCCACTGGGTCATCGAGCAGACTTTCGCTCCGGACCTCGAATGCCCTGACGGCTTCAAGTACTTTATGCTGCCTTTTACTACGCCGGCCGGCTTGACTATCGACCCGGTGCGAGTCGGCCCCTCGCCCGACAAAGCCATCCACCTTTACGGCAACGACGACGTGCTGGAAGGCTGGATGTGCCTCGCTGTCCCCGCCAGCAGCGATGCCGGCGGCTGCGAGGCGCAGGCCAACCGCTTCATCGAAGCCGTCGCCGTTGATGTCGGCGGCGCGTGCCGGCAGTGGCGCCTTGAGAACCTCGCCGCGGCCGAAGCCTTCTGGGTGAAGTCCGCAATCCAGATGGACGACGCCCTGCTCGAGAACACCTGGTACGAGAACGTCTATCTCCGCCGATGCACCTACCGCGCCGACAAGATCGCCCCGGGACTTGGCCTGCCCTCCACTGTCCAGGACTACTCCATGTGGCACAGCGATTACCACACGGACTTCAACTACCAACAGCCCTTCTACGGCGACTACGGCGCCAACCACGTCGAAATCGGCGACTCCTATTTCCCCGGCTTTCAGCACATGATCGATATCGGCCGGCGGATCGCCAAGGACTCGTTCGGCTATCGTGGTTGCTTCGTGACCATGTCCGGCTATCCATTCCCCGTCGAGAAGGACCACTTCGGCACAGGTCCTCTGTCCCGGACGATCTACCCCACCGGCTGGGCGATGAACCACTACTGGTCGCGATACCTCTACACCTACGACAAGGACTGGCTCCGCGAAGTCGGTTACCCCGTCATCAGGGACTGCGCCCTGTTCCTGACGGATTTCCTGGAGCTGCGCGATGACGGCATGTACCACGCATTCCCCTCCTGCCAAGGCGAAAAGTTCTTCACCGGCAACGAGGCCGACTTCTCCGATCAGCCACAGGTCATACGCAACATCCGCTATTGTCTGGCCTCGGCCGTGAAGGCAGCCGCCGAACTCGGCGTCGACGAGAACCACCAGGCCGAGTGGAACCAACGCCTCAGCAAACTCGTCCCCACCGATGAGGTCCTGCCTGACCGAAGTGAAGCCGAGCGCCGACGCCACGCCCTTAATCCCCCCACTTTCCTCAGCATCGACCATGAGAATCATTTACCCACGCCTGGCGACCTCGGCCACGAGCTGCGGCTCACAATGGACAGCCACATGTGGCGGGCGAGCTTCAATATGCTCCCGTGGTACTGGATGACCCGCCTCCGCACCAACGCCTTCCTGCCCGACCGCGACCTGGACCTCATCCGTGCGCACATCCAGCGATGGCGCACCCCCGGCGGGCACCTGCGCTCCATGAGCGCAGGCGACCATGGCTTCATCGGCGCTTATGGCGAATCTATGGGCATTATCGCCCCCATTCAGGAGATGATGCTCCAAAGCTGGGATGGCTCGTTGAGGCTCTTTCCCGCCTGGCCAAGCGATATGAAGGGCTCCTTCAAGACGCTCCGGGCCGAAGGGGCGTTCCTGGTCAGCGGCTCGTTCCGCGACGAAAGCGTCGGGCCCATAACGGTCATCAGCGAAAAAGGACGCCCCTGCAGAATAGAAAGCCCTTGGACATGTGGCGTCCAGGTAATCGGGCAAGACGGCAAGGCGCATCCATTCACCATGGACCAGGGCAGATTCATCTGCTTCAATACGGAACCAAGCAAACGATACGAAGTCGCTCCGGTTGGATAGTCTGCTTTGCGTCATCGCACATCGCGCGGCGGGGTTCCTGTCCCGCCGCCAACCCGACACGGAAGTCGGCTGACTCCAAGGAGCACTGAAATGACACTGGATTCGCTACTGGAAGACCTCAAATGCCTTTGTACGGCGAGGCCTGTGGATGAGAAGGCGGCCTTGGAGGCTCTCGAACGACTCATGGAGTATCTGGTCTCCCCCGCAAACAATACCGACGCCAACTGTAAAACGGTCGATGCGTTCGTGGACTCAGAGCTGAATCCCTGGGTGGACCCCGATCACCCGGAACTTGCCCTCGACGTGCCGAACAGCGTCCGTGAGATTCTGGACAGCATTAGCACCTTGCACGACACGCACAGCGCCCCGCAGATCGCCGAAAACTTCGGCGGCACGCCAGCGCAATTGCTTCAAATGACAAAAAAGGCTCTGCGGCAGGTCGTCTAGCGATCCGTTCAGCGCCATGCCCAGTAGGCCATCGACCTCACGCGGTAAAAATTGTCGATGATTGCACGAGTTCTCACAGACCAACAGATCGCACGCATTCACGAGGCTTCCGTGTGGATACTCCAACGCACCGGCGTCGTCGTGCCGCATGAGGACATGCTCCGCCGTCTTGCCGACGCGGGCGCTGCTGTCGACTTTAACACCGGCCGCGTGAGGATCCCCGAAGACCTCATCGTAAGCAGCCTGGCCAGTGCTGCTAAGCAGTTCACGATATTCGGGCGCGACCTTGACAAGACCGCCTCGTTCGGCCAGGGCAGGCGCAACTACAACAGCATCGCCGGGGAGGCACACTGGGTGGACGAAATCGGCGGCGACCGCCGCCCGGCTGTTCTTGCCGACGCAGCCGTCGCCGCTCGTTTCACCGACACCCTGGATCACATTAACATCGTCGGCGCCATGACCGACCCACAGGACATTCCTGTCCAGCTCCGCTGCATCGAGGTGCTGGAGACAACGATCCGCAACACGACCAAGCCTGTCAACTTCTGGTTTTACAATCGTTCCTCGGCACGCTACATCGTGGAAATGCTCATCGCGCTTCGCGGCGACCGGCAGCAGGCCGCCCAATACCCTGTCTGCTATCCCCTCCTGGAGCCCATAAGCCCGCTGCGTTTTCCCGCCGACGGCATCGATCTGCTGTACGAGACTGCCCGAATCAATATGCCCGTCCATATCGGCCCGATGGCGCAGATGGGGCTGTCCGCCCCGTGCACACTTGCCGGCACGATGGCGCAGGAAAACGCTGAGATACTCGCCGGGCTGGTCATAACCCAGCTCGTCCGCCCCGGAATGCCCGTCTGTTACGGCGGTATTTGCCACGCGTTCGACATGCGCAGCACACAGCTAATCTTCGCCGGGCCGGAGCAGGCCATTTTCGGCGTCGCCATGACGCAGATGGGCAAGCACTACCACCTGCCGGTTTATATCAACGTCGGGCTCACCGATTCCAAGCGGCCCGACGCCCAGGCGGGCCTGGAGGCCGGCGTCACGCTCGCCTTCGGCGCCGCCGCCGGCGCCGATGTCTTTGGCCACATGGGAATTTGCGGGGTGGACCAGGCAGCCTCGCTGGACATGCTCGTCCTGCAGGAAGAGGTCATCAGCTACGTCGAGAGCACCGCACGTGAGATCGACTTCAGTGACGAAGCGATAGGCTTGGACGTGATCGACCGCGCCGGCCCCGGCGGGACGTTCATCGACACGATGCACACCATCGAGCACTTCCGCAAGGAGCTCTGGACGCCAACGCCGAATCCACCGAACTCCGCTGCCGCCGCCGAAGGCAGGAAATCCTCGACGCTTGCCGGGTCGAGCCGATACCCGACGAGCTCGACGCTGCAATGAATGAAATACTCTCAGCCGCCCGCAGTGAACTCGCTGACGGATGGCGCCCGCCTGAGGAATAGATGATCACTCAAGAGACCCATGCGAAGCTTAACGCACCCGAAATAATCGCCGCCCGCGACGCCGGCCTCACCCGCCTGGAGGACGTCTTCACCGGCAAAGCCTTCCCTCAGGGCTTGTTCCTCTGCGGCATCGAGCCGACCACCTCCGACATCGACATAGATTGGCGGCGATGGCTTGACGACACCCTGACCGACCTGGCCGGCCGCGCCGAGGAATCTCAGGACCAGTCCGTATTCCGCCCCCTTTGCATCACCTTCAACCCGCGCGGCGTGCACCACGTGGACAATCTTTTCGGCGCCGACGTCTTTGAGCTCGAAAAGGACAATTGGCAGGTGCGCCCACTGCCGAGCCCCGTGGGCCGGCTTCAGCTCTGCGACCTGGACAACCACCCCGACTGGCGAACAATGCAGGCCTTCGCCCGCGAGTTCGTCCATTGCGACGTCCGCAGCGTCCTGTTCAGCCTGCCGACTATCGCCAGCGTGCTGAACATCGCTGTCAACCTATACGGCCAGCGGATATTGATCGCCATGCACGACGCCCCCGACGACGCCCGACGCGACCTGGCGGTCATCAACGATCTGCTGCGGGCAATGCATCGTTGGTATCGCGAAAATCTTCCGGCCGAGCAACTTCAGTGTATATGCCCAGGCGGCAGGTGCCAGCCCGTTGGCTTCGGCCAAATCTGCGGCTGCACCACCCAGCTTGTCTCGCCGGAAACATACCGCCGCTTTGTCGCCCCCCTGGATAACCAGTTGCTCAGCGAATACCCACGAGGCGGCATGATTCACCTCTGTGGCTCGCACACGCAGCACATCCCCGTCTGGCGCGAAATGAAAGCCCTGCGGGCGATTCAGCTGAACGACCGAGCCGCCGAAGACCTGCCGACCTATTTCACTGAGCTCCGCGACGATCAGGTGTTCTACGTCAATCCGACCGACACCATGACGGCCGATCGCATTCTCGCTATCACCGGCGGGCGCCGCGTCGTCATCGCCGCCGATCGGCTTGCCAAGTGACCCTGTTCGGCGCTCCGTCGGCCCCACCACCCCCTAATACAGCATGTGCTCCCTGTACACCTCGATCGCGTAGACGTAGTCCTCGTAATCCACGCCAGTCGACACCGAGTGATCCGAGCCGAACACAAGTCGCGCGCCGCGGGCCTTCATGCCCTCCACGTAATCCTTCACACGCCGGCGGATCAGCGCCCGATCCCCACTCTCGAACACCCGCACGTCCAGTCCGCCGAACAGCGCCAGCTTGTCTGCGTACCCCTCGGCGATGCGGAACGGCTCGTTGCCTGCCTTGTTCTCCATCGGGTGCAGCCCGTCGAAGCCCGCCTCAACGATCAGGTCCAGCGCAGGCTCCGTCAGCCCGCACGTGTGCAGAACCACCGGAATGTCGTACCCGTGCATGAACTCGACCATCTCCGCGTAATACGGAAAGATCAGTTCTCCGAGAATCTTCGGGCTGCAAAACAGCCGCTCCCTGTAGCCCATGTCCTCATACATCCAATATCCGTCCGGCCGACCGGCCTCGGCGATGAGCATCTCATAACCCGCTTTGAACAAGTCCGTGTAGGTCCGGTTGAAATCATGAATCCACGCTGGGTCCTCTATCAGCGACATATACATTGTGTAGTCGCCCATGCTTGCGCGCATGTTCTCCCAAATGAACTGGCTGCCAAAGTGCACCCACAGCCCGCGCCCGCGATACTTGACGAGATTGTCTCTAACAGCCTCTACGTCGAATCTCTTGCGAACATCCACTTCAAGCAGGTGCGGCTTGTAGTCGGCCTCCCACACCGATCGGTCTGTCATGGCGAAGTTGATGTGCTCCGGCGTGCCGGACTTGTGCTTCCACCATTTCAGCACCGCGCCAGCCCCGTTGCGCGTGATGCGCCACTCGTCGGTTTCCTCAAGAGTTTCACCGGCGTCCAGCTTGGGTTCCCAGTTTATCCATCCTCCGGCCCCGGCCAAGTCGAAACCGAAGTGCTCCCCCGCATCGACACCCTTGCCCTCCTCGTCCGTCGGGTAGCCCTGCGTCACCCATTTCTCGATGGTGTCGCCCCACGGGCTGTCGTTCAAGCCGACACGGTCAGCCGGCTGCTTGCGAAGCAGGCTGTCTATTACTTGCTGGGAGTCCTGCATGGATCGCTCCTTTGGCCGTTTTAGCTGTTATCTCTGCCGCACGCGGCAAGGGCCATCCACTATCCACATCGTCCGCCTTCAGTCAAGGACGCTGATCGGCCGAGCGGCCAAGACAACCCCTCGGAAGAACCCACTATGCCCGTCCCCTCGCCCATCGAACGGCGACTAGTCGTTCGGATCGGCCGTCCACTGACCCGGGTTGACGTCCGGATATAGCGACGCCGTTCCCACCGTCGTCACTGAACCGTCTGCTCGCAGGACGTTGTGCTTGCCGAGGTGCCGCCCGCTGTCGTCGCTGTTGAGTCTCTCATATATCTCGCTTTGAGTTGCATCGACATGCGCCTTGGGGTAGTCCAGCAGAACGATCGTATCCGGGCCGACATCGAAACGGCTGGGCAGGTCCATGTTGTACCCATAGCTTGTAACCGCGTCATCGAAGTACAACGTCATCGGAGCACAGCCTGGCTGCAGGTCCGCATAGTACTCCCCGTTAACCCATATCTGGTTCTGCCACCAGCAGTTATAGAACGTCAGAACGACCTTGCGCCGGCCCCCTTGCCACTCATTGAAGATTCGCCATATCCCGTCGTTCGTGGAGTACTCCTTGACGCCCATGGCATATTCCCACTCGGCTTTAACGCCCAGATTGTCCTCGACGCAGTACTCCGTATAGGTCTCCCCATTCTCCACGATGGTCCGTTTGACACATGAGAAATGGTCCGGGTCGAATGGCAGCAACGGGTTCGGGTACATGGCCGTCCGGAACTGAAGAGGAGGATCCGCGATGCCGCCTGCCGCTTGGTCGTCCGAGGGGCATAAGAAAACGCGCTCTGGGCTACCTGCCTCAACGGACACCGTGCCCGGCCATTTGTACGCATCCACAAAAGGCGGCTTGCCCGCTTGCCACTCCCCCCGCTCGCGCTGCCCCTCGCGCGCCGCACGAAGTATTGTCGACAAATGGTGCAGATTACCGCCGCACATCGCCCTCTGTGTAATAGCGATAGTTCTCGAGAATACGGGGCCCGCGACGATCGATATCATGATCCCGATCACCGCGATCACAACCAGCAGTTCCACCAAGGAGAATCCTTTTCTGGTCATCATTCTGTCCTCTGCATATCTGTACCTGCCGCCGTATCCTGGCAGTGTCCTATTAGTCCGCGCCGCCGGGCTGAACATGGACTTCACCCTCGAGCCCTTCGGAGTGAATGTGTGTCTCGGCTATCTCCCTCTCAAGGGCTTCATCGTGCACCAGCACTGTATTGGTCGCTTCAAAGGCCTCCTGCACAGGGCGACTCATCTTCAATCCGGCAATTTTTATGTCCCATGTCTCCTTGTCTTCAAGGTCCGGCTCCCAAGGCATGTTAAGTTTGTCAGCCATCGCCCTGGCGGCGTTTAGGCGAATTTCATCGCTCTGCTCGTTCTCCATAATGTTCATAAGGGTGACGAGAGCTTCCGGGCTTTTGTTGCCCGCCAGGGCGACAAACGCTGTCTGGCGCACCTGGGCGTCATCATCCTTGCGGCATAATTCCGCCAGCCTGGCGACCGCCGCCTCATCCGGATATGTCATCAGCGTTCTGCCGGCGGCCTGCCTCACGCGAGGATCCTTATCTTGCGTTCCCGCCATGGCGACGACCTGATCCTCCGATCGCGCTGATCGTTTCAGGCATGCCAGTGCAGCCCGACGGACATCTGGGTCAGGATCGTTCTGCGCCGCCGCCGCTATCGCGTCGGCGTATCCCCGGGGTTGGTCGTCCGCAAGGCGCATGACGCTGGCCACACGATCCTCAGAAGTGTCGCCCGTAACTTGGGCCTTGACGAAAAGACGCGGAACGCCCGTCGCGGCCACCACGATCACACAGACTAGAACCGTCCCCCACATGAATCGTTTTCTGCCACTTTGCGATTCAGTCATATTCGACCTCTCTGCGCGGCCAGCGCGGCGCTTGCAAAAGCCCTGGCAAGGTTAGTAGCAACAGATGTTCTCAGTTCATTTGTCAGTTCAGCCGCATCCAAGGCTACTGCAGCGAGCTATTGCCCCGGATGCACGGCCAGCGCGAGCTGGCAATACTCTACCCGCTCCAGCCTCATATATTCTAGTATTTCTCGCATATCCATGTCAAAGCGCACGCCCGCCTGCCTTCGCCCCTGCCTGATGCCGGTTTGAGTACACAGCCGACTATTTACCCGTGTCTGCCCCCCCGGCCGTGGTAAAATCCCACCATCACTGATTACAGGCGCCGGGGCAAGAGGCCAGGACATTCCTGCGAAAATTTGTGCTCGAAATAAGAACTGCGCACGGAGAAAAAGTGGTATGAAGACATTCAACATCGCGATCATCGGTTGTGGCGGCGTGGCCGGCATGCACCTTGATGGATACCTCACCCACCCTGACCGCGTCAACGTCGTTGCAGCCTGCGATTTGGACCTCTCGCTCGCCCGCGCCGCCTGCGATAGATGCTCACTCCCGCAGGCCTTTGCCTCCACCGCAGAAATGCTCTCCGGGGCTGACTGGAGGGTGGCTGTCGTCTGCAAGCGACACGCCTTGGCGGTGATGGGTGTGCATTGGTTCGACGGGTTCCGCTGGATGCTGGGCTCTGAGGCAGATTCAGTCTTTTGCCGCTCCGCCTCCTCCGATGCTATCGATTGCCTCGGCGAGACCGACGCAAGCGCGCAAATGCATTTCGACTGCGGCGCGACGGTCACCTTCGTGGAGAGCTTCTCCTCCCCAATCTGCCGCAATGAAACGATTGTCCTGGGCGACAGGGCTTCCCTGGTTGTCGGCGAAGAGCAAGTGGCCCTTTACGACGCCGACAGCGACGGTCTGCCCGCCGAGATCTGGAAGAACCCTTTCGCTGGGGCCGGCATATCACAGGCGACATTTAGATCGCTGGATGAGTTGCTTACAGCCGTGGAAAACGGCGGCGAGCCGGTCAACAGCGGACGGGATAATCTCAAGACAATCGCCCTGCTGGACGGCGCGTACCGCTCAGCCGAGACTGGTCAGATCGTCATCTTCCGGGAAGGTCTGCCGAAATGACCCCGGCGCGCCCCGCGCTTGCGACGGCGCACGGCTGGGGCGGCCCCTGGATCTTAGCCCGGACCGACAGCACAGGTCTGTCAGCGGCAGCGGCCAGCAGTGGTTAACCCCAACCGGCAGCCGGCAGCAAGGGTCAGCAAGAACGGTTAAGGGTGGGATCGTCGGCAGCTATTGTGATATACTCCCGGCGATGCAAACGTGCATCAATTCCGTGACTTCCATCTGTAGTGAGGCAGGCGATGACATCCGATACTCCGATTAGGACATCTATGGTAAGTGCGGGCCAGGGCGACAAAAAGCTATTCGACTGGGGCTCGACATCATGGAGCATCAGCGGCGACGCGGGTAATTCCGGGTCTATGATGTTCGGAAATGTGGTCATAAAGTCCTGCTGCGCAAACGGCAGCCACCGACACGTCAACTGCGATGAGATACTCTACCTAATCACCGGCCGGCTTGAACATTACGCCCACGACTCCGAGCCCATGGCCATGGGGCCGGGCGATGTGATCTTCATCCCCGCAGGCGTAGCCCATTACGCCAGGTGCACCAGCGAAGTCGACGCCGAAATGATAGTTGTCTACTCCTCGCCGCGCCGCCAAATCGAATCGGCATAGGCGCCGCCCGGCGCACACCCCCTTCGGCGCAGTTCATTGCGAGGCAATATCTTAGGCCGCGCTGAGCGCCGTGGCAGTTGTTGTGCCGGGAGCAGGTTTTTCACCTTCAGAAATCCCCCCCAGGGCGACGATAGAAAATAATGCAATATAGTACTGACCAGTCAGTTTTACATGATGCGGTAGTACCGCTACCGCATACATGAGGGATTTATCTGTGCCCAGGCGAGACAGACGAACTGAAATCATGCAGGCGACCGAGAAGCTTTTCACGAGCCGACGGTTTCATGAAATCACTCTCGAGGACGTCGCCCGCCAGGCCGGCGTAGGTAAGGGCACCATCTACCAGCACTTCGCCGATAAGGAAGACCTGTTCGTCCAGACAGCGGCCAGAGGCTTTGCGGAACTGTGCGATCTGCTGACCGCCGCCGTTCCCGACGGGGCCTCTTTCGCCGAGCAGTTGCCTAGAATGTGCCGCCAGATCGACGCGTTCTTCCGCCGCCGTAGGCAGCTTTTCAGAATGATGCAATCTGAAGAGGCTCACATGCAGTGGTGCAAGGGACAGGCCCGGGCGCATTGGATGCAGCATCGGGAAAAGCTCCTTTGGGCTGTTGCGCAGGTAATCGAAAAGGGCGTCGCCGAAGGAGCCATCCGAAGCGATATCCCCTCTGCGGTGCTGGCAGCTCAGCTTCTGGGCATGCTGCGGACACAAAGTCGCCACGAGTCGGGCGATAGCTGCGCGGAATGGCCCCTGCAATTGACAGTGGAGCTCTTCTGTAACGGCGCAGCGGCACCGCGCGGTCAGAGCGGGGCGGAGCCGGCCCCTAGCCAACTCACCCAGCAGGTCAGGAGCGGCAAATGAGGCGTTCGGGCAAGACAACATCCCGGCGATTCTGCACGTTTCTGTCCCTCTGTGTGGTTCTCGCGGCCGGATGTGAACCAATTTGGTATTGGAGGCAGGCCGACAAAGCCGCTACCGGCATCATCGCTCAACAACAGCATGAGGCGTTCGGCGAGTCGTCGCCATTTACTATCGAGCGCCCCGTGGATACGCTCCGCCGTCGACTGATGGTAACGCAGGACCTGCCCCGCACCGGCGATGCATCGCTTGGCACCGATCAACTCACACCGATAGACCACTGGCCCGCTAAGGCCCGCCCCGATCTGACTGGCTCGGCCTATCCTGACCCGTCCGAAGTGCCTGTGGACGGCGCGCCGCTGGTAGTCACCATGTTTCAGGCAATGCAGATCGCCGCAGCCAATTCCCGGGACTACCAGACCCGCAAAGAGGACGTCTATAAGGCCGCCCTGGCGCTGGATCTTGAAGACCTTGAATTCCGCAACACTTTTGCGGGCGTTCTGGATGCCTTTCGGCTTGACAGTCCGTCAAGAAAAGGCACCACTGTTCGCGGCAATGAGTACGGCGGCTCGTTCGACTGGAGCAAGAAGTTCAAGACCGGCGCGGAAGTGACAGCAGGCTTGGCGTTGGATCTGGTAAAGCTTATCACAGCGGACGGCGAAAGCTCATTCGGCATAGTAGCCGACGCAACTATATCGATTCCTCTTCTACGCGGCGCAGGGCGGTACATCGTCACCGAACCGATGACCCAGGCCCAGCGCAATGTCGTGTATGCCCTGTACACTCTTGAGCGTTTCAAGAAAACACTCGCCGTTCGCGTGGCCAGCGAGTTCCTGTCCGTCCTTCAGCAGCTCGACCAGGTGAAGAACGCCGCGGAGAACTATACCACGCTGACCCTAGGTGTCCGTCGCAGTCGAAGGCTGGCCGACGCGGGCCGCCTGCCGGAGATACAAGTCGACCAGGCGCGCCAGGATGAATTACGGGCCCGGGAACGATGGATTTCAGCTCAGGAGTCCTACAAGCAGAGGCTCGACCGATTCAAGATAACCATAGGCATGCCGACCGACGCCAACATATCGCTGGACCCAGCCGAACTTCAACGATTGGCCGACACCGCTCGCCAGGAGCTTGGTGAAAAGGTCGATCAAGCCGACACTACCGTAGACCAGGCTCCTACGACAGCGGACGCCCCGGTCGTCCTTGTCCCCGCCAGCAGAGAAGACGGCGGGCGCCTGGAGCTTCCGCCTGAAGAGGCAGCCAGTGTAGCCCTGACCAACCGTCTGGACATGAGGACGGCCATAGGGCGAGTATTCGACGCGCAACGCAAGGTAATCGTCGCCGCCAATGCCCTTAAAATGGGCCTCAGCCTGACCGGCACGGGACGGATCGGCGAAAGCCGATCCCTGGGCTCCGCTCGCTCCCCCAATGCTCAACTTCACCTGGACGACGGCCAATATGCTTACGGCGTGACGCTAGACCTGCCGCTCGAGCGAACAGCTGAGCAGAACGCCTATCGAACGAGCTTTATAACATTGGAGCAGAACGTCAGAAGCGTCCAGGAACTGGAAGACCAGATCAAGCTGGAAGTCCGAGACGCCCTTCGAACATTGCTTCTCTCGCGCGAGAGCTTCGTTATCCAGTCCAAGGCGGTCACCCTGGCGGAACGTCGTGTCCAAAGTACGGCTCTGTTCCTGCAGGCAGGCCGGGCCGAGGTGCGCGACGTGCTGGAGGCACAGCAGTCTTTGGTCAACGCACAGGACGCCGTCACGGCCGCGCTGGTGAACTACCGCATTGCAGAACTTGAACTCCAAAGGGATATGGGCGTACTGGAAGTAGATGATGAAGGATTGTGGCATGAATACTCACCCCCCACGGTCAGCCAATAGCCCTCGCCTTTCCAAGACTGCGAGACGCCTGCTGACGCTGCTGCTGGTGGTCGCGGCCGTGGTCGTCGCCGCCGGGGGAGCCTACATCAAGTTCTTCGCCCTGCGCGGCGACAAGCAGGAACCGTCCACGTTTACGACAAGGCGAGGGCCGCTGGTGATAAGCATTTCCGAGTCCGGCACGATCAACAACCGCGACCAGGTCATGCTCAAGAGCGAAGTGGTAGGACGGACCACAATCCTCAAGCTTATTGCCGAGGGCACGCACGTAGAAGTTGGCGACGAACTAGTTAAACTGGACGCCAGCCCAATGGAAGACGCACGTACTCAGCAGCAGATCACCGTCCTGAACGCTGAGGCCGCTTACATACGGACCAGGGAGAACCTGGAAGTAACGAAGAGCCAGGGCGAAAGCGATGTCGCCAAGGCCCAGTTGGCCTACGAGTTCGCTCAGCTTGACCTCAAGAAGTACGTCGAAGGCGATTATCCCAAGCAACTCCAGCAGGCCCAGTCAGAAATCACCATCGCCAACGAGGAGCGGGAACGCGCGGCGGACAAACTCGACTGGTCCCGCCGACTGTCCCAGGAGGGCTACATCACGCAGACCGAACTGCTCGCCGACGAATTGGCGCTGAAACGCAGCACGATCAACCTCGAGCTTGCCGAGACCAACCTCCAACTGCTCGAAAAGTTCACCCGCCAACGAGACCTCCAGGAGCTTGAAAGTAACGTCGAACAGACCCGCATGGCGCTGGATCGAGCCACTCGCAAAGCTTCTGCTGATAACGTACAGGCGGAAGCGGAACTCAAGGCCAAAGACTCCGAGTTCGAACGTCAGAAGGACATACTCGGCAAAATTGACGAGCAGATAACCAAGTGCGTCATCACTGCCCCGGTCGCTGGAATGGTCGTCTATGCCACGACGGGCCAGGGAAGCTGGCGAGGCAACGCAGAACCGCTCGCCGAAGGACAGGAGGTCCGCGAGATGCAGGAGCTGATCCGCCTGCCTACCACCTCGTCCATGACGGCGGAGGTGAAGGTCCACGAGTCCAGCCTGCGAAAGGTCAAGCCCGGCATGCCGGTGAGGATTACGGTCGACGCCGTACCGGGGCATGTATTCTTTGGACGAGTCGGCAAGATCGCCCTGCTGCCCGACGCTCTAAGTGCCTGGCTAAATCCGGACCTAACGGTCTACAGCACCGGAATCGACATCGAGGGCGACGCCAGCCTTTTGCGCCCCGGCATGACCTGCCGGGCAGAGATGATCGTCGCCGAGTACGAAGATGCCGTCTATGCCCCGGTGCAGTCTGTGGTCCGCGTAAACGGACAGACTGTCGTCTACCTCGACAAGGGGGATACCCCGCCTGAGAAACGACCGGTGACCGTCGGCCTGGACAATAACCGCATGATCCACATCCTTGACGGCCTGGCCGAAGGCGAGAGGGTGCTGCTGAATCCGCCTTTGGAGCCCTCGACCGCACCGACAACCGACGAACAGTTCGCCGGCCTCCCCGACGAGGAGACACCGAAAGAAGCTGCTCCGCAGGACGCCGCATCGGCGGATCCCCAGGAAGGCCGGGGCAACGGCGATATGCCCAAGATCGATTTCAGCAAGCTGCGCGACATGACGCCTGAACAGCGTGTCGAGTTCATCCAGAAACTTCCCCCCGAGCAGCAAGAAGCGCTGAAGCGCATGGCCTCTCAGATGGGCAGCGGGCAAGGCGGACAAGGCGGCGGGCGGCGCGGCGACCGGCGGCAAGGCGGGCCCGGCAACGAGTAATTATGGAGTCCCCCCAGCCCAACATGCCGGACGACGACATCCTCATTCAACTGGAAGACGTCCACAAGACCTACGAGATGGGCGTCACCCAGGTCCGAGCGCTGGTCGGCGTGACAGCGTCATTCCGTCGCGGCAGCTTTTGGGCCATTATGGGGCCAAGCGGCTCGGGCAAGAGCACCATGTTGAATCTGCTGGGCTGCCTGGATAGGCCTACTCGGGGGCGATATATCCTGGCCGGTCAGGACGTGTCCAAGCTCAACGACAACGACCTCAGCGACATTCGCCTGCGGAAGCTGGGGTTCATCTTCCAGAGCTTCAACCTGATCCCACAGCTTACCGTTCACGAGAATATCGAGCTGCCGCTCTATTATCTCGGCTGGGACGCCGCAGAAAGCGATCTGCGCGCCGCTGAGCTTGCCGAAAAGGTAGGCTTGGCCGACCGCCTGAACCACCGCCCCACGGAGCTGTCCGGCGGGCAGAGGCAACGCGTAGCTATTGCGCGATCCCTTGTCAACAGCCCCGACGTGCTGCTCGTCGACGAGCCTATCGGCAACCTGGATTCCGCCACGGGTCTGCAGATCATGGAAATGCTCGTCACGCTCAACGACGAGGGACGCACTATCGTCATGGTTACGCATGAGTCTTACATTGCCGACTATGCAAGACACTGCATGCACCTGCTTGACGGCAGGATCGACCGCGTTGAGGGCGAAACATAATGCATCAGATCCGCGCCATCCGAAACATCCGCCTTGGCATAAAGAACCTCTTGCTCCATAAGCTCCGGTCGATGCTGACGATTCTCGGCGTGGTGTTCGGCGTGGGCAGCGTCATCGCTATGCTGTCGGTCGGAGAGGGCGCCAGCCGTGAGGCGCTGGAGCAAATCCGCAAACTCGGAAGCAACAACATAATGATCGCCTCGGTGAAGCCCGCTGAAGAGCAGGCCGCCGGCGCCCAGCATGTCCACGTGGGTGTCTACGGGCTGAAGTACGAAGACGAGACGCGCATAGCCGAAACCATAGAATCCGTCGAGCGCACCGTGCCGGTAAAGGAGGTCCGCAAGGAAGGCCGGCTGGGCGAGCGGTCGATGGAGCTCCGCGTAATAGGCACCACGCCGGACTGGTTCGACCTGGTCGATCGCAAAGTACTGGCCGGGAGGGTGCTGTCCAATCGCGACTTCTGGGCCAACTCGCCGGTCTGCGTGCTGACAGAGTACGGCGCCCGCAGGCTGCTGGCCACCGAACACACTGTCGGCCGGACCATCAGCATCGCCGGCGACTACTACGAGGTCATCGGAATTGTGCAGAGCGAGCAGGTCGGCGGCAGCATCCAGACGCCGGATCAGAACGTCGATGCCTATATTCCCATCATTACGGCCATCGAACGATACGGCGATCTGACCGCCCGCCGCACTGCGGGATCGCGAGAGTTGGAATATGTAGAACTGCATCACATACTCGTCCAAGTGAAGTCAGTTGATCACGTCGAGGCTACGGCCGAGGCCATAACATCTCTGCTTCGCAGCTCACACAAGAAGGAAGACTACCGCATGTCGGTGCCGCTGGCGCTGCTCCGTCAGACCGAGGCCACCAAGCGCACGTTCAACATCGTGCTGGGCTCGATCGCCGGCATCAGCCTGCTTGTGGGCGGAATAGGCATCATGAACATCATGCTCGCCTCGGTGACCGAGCGCACCCGGGAAATCGGCATCCGACGGGCCATCGGCGCTAAGCGACGCCAGATCATCGGGCAGTTCCTCATCGAGACCATCGTCCTGACGACCGTAGGCGGGCTGATCGGTATCGGCATGGGGGTGCTGTTCCCCAAGATGATCACCCATTTCGCGGGCATGCCGACAATTGTGCCGCCCTACAGCATTGCACTGTCGCTGGGTATCAGCGTAGGTGTCGGCATAATATTCGGCCTGTACCCGGCCATTCGCGCCGCGGGGTTGGATCCCATCGAAGCGCTCCGCCACGAGTAGTGTGTGCCAACAAAGCCCCTTCTTATACTGCGCCATACGGTCGCGGCTTGCTTGCCAACGCCGCTGCCAAGCCGGCCGGCTATGCCTCCAGGTTCTCGAACAGGGCTGAACTGAGGTACCGCTCGCCAAAAGAAGGAAGAACGGTGACGATTGTTTTTCCGCCATTTTCAGGCCGTGTCGCAACTTTCTCCGCCGCTTTCAGAGCTGCGCCTGAGGAAATGCCGACGAACAACCCCTCTTCACTGGCTGCCCTCCGCGCCATCGTGATTGCATCGGCTTGGTCCACCTGAATGACCTCGTCGACAATACTCATGTTCAGCACGCCGGGCACGAAGCCCGCCCCGATGCCTTGAATCTTGTGCGGGCCCGGCTTGACGGTCTTTCCTGCCCGGGCCTGCGAAAGCACCGGACTTTGGGCCGGCTCGACGGCAATGGCCTTAACCTGGGGTTTTCGGCTCTTGAGGACCTCGGCCACGCCCGTCAGCGTCCCGCCCGTACCCACGCCGGCGATGAAAATGTCCACCTTGCCGTCCGTGTCGCGCCAAATCTCCTCTGCCGTGGTTTTGCGGTGGACCTCCGGGTTGGCGGGGTTATTGAACTGCTGCGGCATGAATGCGTTGGGTGTGTCCTCCAGCAGTGCCTCAGCCCTTGTGATGGCCCCCGGCATCCCGCCCTCAGCAGGCGTGAGGACCAGCTCCGCCCCCAGCGCCAGCAGCACTTTGCGGCGCTCGATGCTCATCGACTCCGGCATAGTCAGGATGCACTTGTACCCGCGGGCGGCGCAGACGAACGCCAGCGCGATGCCCGTATTGCCGCTGGTCGGTTCGATGATGACGGTGCCTGGCTTGATCTTGCCCTCTCGCTCGCCGGCTTCGATCATCGCCAGGCCTATCCTGTCCTTCACCGATGCCAAAGGATTGGCGCTCTCCATCTTCACCAATATATCGGCCTTTGCAGTGATGAGTTTGCGGACCCTCACCAGCGGCGTGTTTCCGATTGTTTTGGTGATGTCATCGTATATGCCCGGCATTGAGAGGCTCCTTTCCATCCGGCGCGGCGCGAAACCTATGGCTCCAGGAATTCGTATTCGTGTTGTCCGCAGCAGACGCAGTTCTGCCGTGGCGAGGACGCGTCGATACGCTGCAGGCTGTTTGTCCACATGTCAAACTTCAGCAGATACGGGTTGACCGCATCGACGTGATGCGTGAGTATCTTTATGGCCTCGGCTGCCTGGAAGGCTGCCACCGCCGCCACCGCCGGGCCAAGCACCCCTGCGCTGCGGCAGTTCGGATCGGCGCAAACTGGCGGCGGACCTTCCAGCACGCAGCGAAGGCATGCGGTGCGGCCTGGAATAATCGTCATAGTCTGCGATTCGGCCCCGACTGCCCCCGCAAACACCCAGGGCAGCGAGGATTTGACCGCATAATCGTTGATCAGGAACCGCGTCGAGAAGTTGTCGGTGCCGTCGAGTATCACGTGCACGTCGCCGGCAACAGTGTCTATTAGGTGCCTATCCAGGCGGGCATTGACCGGCTCGATCTTCGCGCCGCTGTTGATTTTCAGCAATCGTTCGGCCGCCGCCTGCACCTTGGGCGTTGCTGCGGCGGCATCGGTCTCGTCGTAAAGCGCCTGGCGGTGGATGTTGGTCAGGTCCACGCGATCGTCGTCCACGATTCGCATGAAACCCACGCCCGCCCTCGCCAGCAGTTCGGCTATCCACGTCCCCAGCCCGCCAGCGCCCACTATCAGCACCCGCCCGGCCGCCAACAGACGCTGCCCTTCCACCCCGACGGCGGGAAACACCGTCTGTCGGAGGTACCTCACCAGTCCGGCGCTCTTGTCGACGGCGCTATTCATCCGTGTCGATTACCTCGTTCATCGAACCGCTGCGAAAGCCCTGTAGATCCAATGTCACATATGCGTACCCCAGCGCCTTGAGCGACTCAACGACTTCCCGGCGGGACCGCAGAATCTTATCGAACTCCTCCGGCGGGACCTCGATCCGCGCCAATTTCTCGTGGTCTCGCACGCGGCACTGTGTCAGGCCATGATCCTTCAGCACGTACTCAGCCTGCTCAATACGATGCAGCTTTTCGGCCGTCACCGGCTCCCCGTACGGCACGCGGCTGGCCAGGCACGCCATCGCGGGCTTGTTCCACGTTGCCAACCCCATCTCTCGCGAGGCCATCCGGATTTCGGCCTTCGTGAGCCCAGCCTCCAAAAGCGGGTTACGCACGCCCAGCTTTTCCCCGGCGCCAAGCCCGGGACGGAAGTCGCCCGTATCATCCGCATTCGCTCCGCAAACCACGGCCGAATACCCTCGCTCCCGCGCCACGTTGATTAGCCGGGTGAACAGATCGCTCTTGCAGAAAAAGCACCTGTCCTTCGGATTCGCTGTGTAAGATTCGTCAGCCAGCTCGCAGGTCTCCACCTCCACAAGCTCCGCCCCGAGCTGGGCGGCCAGCTCCCTGCCCATCTCCCGCTCGCGCTGCGGGAGGCTTGGGGAAACGCCCATAACTGCCAGGCAGTTGCGCGCCGACAGGGTCTCGATGCCCATCGCCAGCAGGAACGTGCTATCCACCCCCGCAGAAAATGCCACGACCACCCGCTCCAGAGACCTGAGAATCTCGCGACATTTTTCCAGCTTGGCGTCAAGCTTTAAGTTGGTTTGTTGGCAATTTGAACGGCTCATTGTCCTTCTCTATCATATGCCCACCGGCCAGGTTACGGGGCAAACAGCCCGGGCGGGCCCGGCTTTTTATCTATAAGACATTATACACATAAGGCTTATACATCCGGCCTCTTCAGCGCTCAACTCGGCGAAATCCGCTTGGTTGAAGCTATCCTGAGACTTCCACATAATACAACTCCATTCCAACTGCGTCACTTGCTTTTTCCTGCACCGCAACTTCCTTCGCCAAGCGGGTCGACATCAGGCCGCGTCGGTCACGCTGCGCAGCGACATACTTTCCTCAAGCCCACATTTCTTCGGCGGCATCGTGGATGATCTGTTCGACGGCTGGCTCATACTGCACGCCCTGCGGCCAGGAGACGCAGCATGACCAGGTCGACGGCCAAGCGCCGGCTTCGTAGCCGCCCTTGACGCCGAGTGCCAGATCGGCCGCGGTCGGAACATAGCATTCAATGCCGTTGGCGCAACTGGTGACCATTTTGTGTGCAAAGGGAGCATGCTTATCAGCCCAAAGCTGGTAGTCGCAGAATATTTCCGAGGCGAATCCAAGCAGGCACCACTGGTCGCCGAGCGATATCAGTTTCATGCCGAATTGCGGAGTAGGCTGCACGCCGGCGGCAACGAGATCGCGCACGGCCCTGAGGTTGTCAACCTGCATTTCCTCCATGCCGCCGCCCTCCCCCGCCGCCCGCTTGGCGGCTAGGGCGGCTTCGGTATCGGCGAGCATCTTTTCCACCTCCGCAATCGACGGCAGAGGCTGGGTGGGAAGGTTCAGCCAGCGGTCGACGATCTTAAGCTCGTCGGCCTGGATAACCTCGGCCGACGTTATCGCCTCCAGAACTGCCCGAGCGAGTTTCTCACCGGCCTCGATGGCCTTGTCGTGCCCGCCCAGCAATGGATGGGCGTTGATGTTCGCTCCGCAGCCCTGAAGGAACATCGCCGTCACGTCGTCACCAAGCTTCGCCCGCAGGAACTCCACGGCCGCCCCGGGGAAATCCGCAGACAGCAGCGAACTGGCCCCGTGGACGATAACGGGGTGGGCGGCGTGTTCGAACACCGCAGCCGCCGGCGTGCCGTCGGTTCGCTCGGCGATGAGCACGTCCACCCACGGCACGACCGGCCCGTCCGGGTTGACATCCATGTGCACCTGGCCGGTTTCGTCAGCCAGGCGACGATTAAACCCGACCTGCACGGGCGCCCGCCCAGCTTTGAGGGTAACCGGCTCGATCTTTCTCGCCGCTTCCGCCACCAGCCGCGGCAGACCTTCGCGCCACCGCTTTCGCCAGATCGGCCTGAGATGGGCGTGTTGGCGGTCGATGTAGGGCGTGGAGATGCCGATGTCGAACGGCGTATTGTGCGAATGGCTGCAGCACAGCAGCACGTGCCCGATGCCGGTTGCGGCGGTGACGGCGTCAGTTAGCTCGGCCGACAGGGCGTGCGTGAAGCAGACGTGGTCCATCGCGATGATCGCCACCTTCGTGCGTCCGTCGTCCAGGACCAGTGCCCGCGCCATCAACGGATCGTGCACGCCCGTGCACGGTGCAAAAGGCACCATGATGCACCCCAGCGGCGGGGTTATGTCCAGCTCGGCGGTTCCTGCTTTCACGATAAGCTCCTTCGTCATACAGGCGGCGCCGGCAGACTGGGCATGCCTTGACCGATCCCTTTAGTCACGCCTAGGCCCACATTTCTGCGACTCCATCGTGTATCTGCTTTTCTATGCCGACCTGCAGGGCGACGCGGGTCGGTACGATCAGCGCGCAGCTGACAGACGGCCAGCAGGCGGCTTCGTAACCGCCTTTGACGCCCATCGCAAGGTCCGCGTCGCATGCGATGTAGCCTCCGAAGTTGTTGGCGTATGCACCGACAAACTTGTGGGCGAACGGTGCGTTCTCGTCGATCCACAACTGGTATTCGCAGAACACTTCCCCAGAGAAGCTGACCATGCCCCAGTCGCTTCCCAGTGACACAAGGGCCATTTCAAGCCGCATGGCCTGCTTTTCTCCCGCGTCAATCAGCCGCAGCAGGTCGACAAGAGCCTCGACGTGATCATACGTGCCGACCCACGCCCCGCTGCCTTCTTCCTGTTCGGCGAGGACTGCCTTGGTCTTATCGAGCTGCTCGACGACCTCCTCCCGCGGAGGAAAGTCGATGCACGGCAGGTCCACGCGCTTCGTGACTGTCTTCAAAGCCTTTGCCTTTACAGGCTTGGCGGATTCCAGCGCCGCGGCCACTGCGTCGCCCAGCTTGTCCCCGGCCGCCTTGGCTTCTTCGAAGCCCTTGGCCAGAGGATGGCCGTTGATGTTCGCCCCGCAGCCCTGCACAAACACCGGCATGACGGTGCTGCCGAGTGTTTCACGTATCCGCGCAGCCGCGAAGCCGGGATAGTCTGCGCTGATCAGCGTGCTGGCGCCATGGACGATCACCGGGTGCGCCGCATGGCCGTACAGAACGCCCAGCAGTTTCCTCTTCTTGCTGTAAGCACCAAGAACGTCAACCCACGGCACCACGGCGCCGCTCTCGTTGGGGGCCATGTGAACATAACCATTCTCGCCCACGACGCGGCGGTTGAAGCCCACCTGCACCGGCGCCCGCCCCGCTCGCAGCTCCGCCGGCGCCGCCGAATCGGCCGCGGCCTTGACCATCTTCGGCAGGCTGCGACGGAGATGCTCCCGCCACCTCGACAGGAACTTCTCGTCCTTCTTGTAGATGGTCGTCATCCACGACGGCGGGAACGGGGCGTTATGCGTGTGGCTGAACTGAAGCAGGACGAGGTCCACGCCGCCTTCCCTGCGAATGAGCGTCTGCAGTTCGTCCGCCAGCTCCCATCCTATGCCGATAAGGTCGATGCCGAGTATGGCGACTTTCTTATTACCGTCATCCAGCACCATAGCCCGAGCCATCAGTGGGTCGTGCACGCCGGTGCTTTTGGCGACCGGGCCCAATAGCCAGCACCCCACCGGGGGCGTCACATCCAGTTCAGCGAATCCAACCTTCATGAAGTTTCTCCTTCGTTCGTGCGATGCGGCTCGGCCGACGGCCAGACGCACAGTTCGCCCTGTGTGTATTACAGGACGACCAGGCGAATCGTCTTGATCTCATAGGGGCTGAAACTAAGGGCGATCTTGTTGCCCTTGACGGTGAGTCCGCCTGTGCGCTCTTCGCGGAAGTTCGTCTCCTCAGCCGAAGCCAGCGGAAACGCCACGTTCAGCGCCCCGTTGATCTTCTCACCGGTGGGATTGTATACCCGCACGATCATGGAATCCGTGAAATCCGATCGTTTCCACACGCACGGCACGAGGTCCGCCGGCGTCACCAGCATGTGCGAGTGCTCGCAGGGCAGCTCGCCAGGATGCGAATCGGCGGCACGGACTACAAGCGGCGTGGTGAACGCCAGCGACGCTCGCGGCACGGCTGCCGATCGCCAATTTCCCGCGTACAGGCACAGGCGAAAGTGGAAGTTGTTCTCGCCTTCTTCCAGCGCGGTGTCGCCCGACAGGTCCCAGTTGCATGGCGGGTCGGGTTTGTTGTCCTCGATCTTACCCGGTATCCGGGTGGACCTGAAAAGCGTCTGCCACAGGCAGTCGTCCCGCACCTGCTGCGAGCATGGGCCATTGTGTATCAGCGCCGCCCCGATGCTGTCGTCGGAATCGGACAGGCCCAGCCAACTGTTGATCGGCTGAATCACGTCCGACTGCTCCCACGGCTGAACTGCGAAGGGGATGTCGCGCCACACCTTCGCGCCCTTGAAGGTCGACGGGAACGCCGCACGGACGCGCCGGCCTCCCTCCGCAGCGGGGCGCCAGTCCACGTGCGTCTGGAAGTCCACGCTGCCGGCGCCGGCGGTCAGTGAGATGCGCTGGGTGAACTTGCCCCAGTCCAGGGCGAAGCTCGTTTCGACGGCTACCCGCGCCGGGCCGGACTCCACCACTTGCGTTATCCGCTGGGCCTGCGACGAGCGGCACAGCAGCTCGGCTGAATCCATGAAATCCACAGGGCGAATCTGCGCGATGCAGCCTTCGTCCTTCCAGATGAATACTTCATTGACGGCGGCATCCTTGTCGGCTGCAAATACGCACTTGCCGGTCGATTTCTCGATAACCTTCTGCACAAGGCCGTCTTCTATCTCCACGCGGATATGCTCGTTCTCGAGCAATTCGTCACTCACCGAAAGCGCTGTTTGCGGACATTGGGCCTTCCGTTGCTGCACGTAGTAAGTCCGCCACCCCGCAGCCGGCACGTCACAGGCGGCGAAGGCCACCGCCGCACCGCCGTCGGCGTCTGTGACGACCTGGGCGGCTGCCTCGTTGCCCGTTGAATCCACAACGCGCACGGGCGTATCGTCAGGCAGCTCGGCCGTAACCACGGCTGATCGCTCCCACGCCAGCGAATTGAACACCACCACGGGCCTGCCATTCTGACCGTCTGTCGCTATTCTATCCGCCAGATATTGCGTCGTGCGGTCCAGCACGCGCCGTGTTGCCCGGCGGCACTGAAGGTAGCGTTCGATTACCTCGGCGAACAGGCCGGGGCCCATGATTGTCAGTTGCGGATCGTGGTGGTGGTTGATCAGCAGCATGTACCAAGCGTCCCGCAGGTCCTCCAGGGCGCTGGGCATCCCCACCAGCGCAGCCGCCGAGGACAGCGCCTCCGTGGCCAGGAGCATGCACTCGTTCTGCCGGCTGAGCTGCCGCCCGCGGACGCGAGACTCATAGCTCCCTGTCCAGAAACCCAGTCGCGACTCCGTGCGAATCGTGGGCACATCGTCGGCGACCTCCACTGCCCGGAAGAACTGCTCGCTGGTGGCAAGGATGAACTGGCACGCCCCGCCCGGGGACAGCAACTTGGGCCAGCCCCAGGGCATCTTCTGGCCGTCGTACTTTACCGCCTTAGTCGGATCGTTTAGTTCGCGGAGGAAGTCCGGCAGCTTGCGATCGACCCGCACAAAGTCCCCGCCATGGTGGTTGAACGCGCTGCGGTGGGACTTCAACTGATCCACGGGCAACTGAGCTCCGGGCGGCTCGCCGCCGTAGTTGGAGCGGTGGGCGAGCACCTTCGAGCCGTCTAGCCCCTCAAGCCAGAACTCAACGTTCTCCCACACCTGGCGATTGGAGAAAGGCACCTCAGCCATTCGTTTTTCGCGGTCTTCGGCGTCCTGGTGTTGCGGCCAGACACGCACGTATTCGCCGATGTTGAAATACTTGCGCCCGGCCTTGGCGAGTATCTGCGGCATCTGAAGGTTGATGCCGTAATTATCCACGTTCCAGAAGACGTTCGGGCGGATAGTCATCCCCAGCAGGCGCGAAATCAACTGTTCGCCTTCAGTCATCTGGCGGATCATCGACTCGCCCAGAGGCATGGTGAGCTCCCCGGCGGTGATTATGCCCTTGGGTTCCATCACGCCCTCGATGACGCGCTGGCGGAGTTCCTCGAGATACTTCGGGTGCCGGTCCACCAGCGGCTGAATGGCGAGTTCCTCATCCAGGCTGAAGCAGTATCCCGGCTCCTCGCGCAGAATCTCGATTCGCTCCAGGAGCTGCGGTATTTCCAGGTGCAGGTACCCCTGGTACGTGTCGCGCCATTCCGGGTCGAAGTGCGAGTGTGGAATGACATAAACCAGCGGCTTGGTGGGGGCGACCGGCACGTGCAGAATGTTCAGGCCCGGCTGCACGGTGAGCTTGTGCGTGAACGGCGCCACGCCTTCCACGTCGTAGTTGAGGGTGTAGGTCCGGCCGCACTTGAGCGGGCCGAACCAGAAGCAGTTTGCATACGCCTTTATTGCAGGTGCGCCGGGTCCTGTGAGTTCCGGCAGGCCCAGCAGCGTGGCTGTCAGCTCCTCGCCGGGGTTGTAGACCCCGTCGCCGTCGTTATCACGGTAGAAAAATCCCGCCACCACTGCCACCGCAGGGGCGCCTTTCTCTGAGGCGCCTTCTGCAAGCACCTCAAGAATGTCCCGCCTGGCCAGCAGGCCGAACGCCGCCTGCTGACGTGTGATCTGCTGTTCATCCAGCAGCCGATCCCATGCGGAATCAGTCGATTTGATTACCTCTCTGGAAAAGGCTACCGCTGAATCAGACCCGCCTCTTGCATCTGCCATCGTTGTCTTCCTTTCGATCCGAGATTAGTCTCCAGCTGACTGCACCCTTCGTTTCACCCGGCCGAGCTGCGCCCGACGGTCGCCGACTGGCCCATAATCCTGCCAAGTATGCGGTAAGGATTCCAGCGCCGTTTCCCCCACATTGCGCAGAGAGTCTCCCTAGCCCGGCGGGCAGGCCCTGCCCAACTCCTCCATACAGGCAAAAAAAAACACCGGCCGGCTGCTCTCGTGAACAGCCAGCCGGTAGTCGTTCGCCCCGCCGGGTCGCACCGACCCGGCCCACAAAGCTTTATTTGAAGGGGTCTAATCCCAACCGCTCCGACTGTCGGGCTCCTCGCCGCCAAGCAGTTTAAGCTGCTCGGCCGCCTCTGCGGCAGCTTCCGTGTCCGGATATTTCGTGACGATCTCCGTATACTTCTTGCGTGCCATGTCCGCGTTGCCGTTAGACTGGTACATCTTTGCGACCTTCAGGCAGTAAGCCGCGGCCGTCTCGGCGTCTTCCTCGGCCTGCTCTATCCTTATTTGCTCCTGCTGCTGGTCCTGCTCGGCCTGCAATGAGGCCCCTTCGGGAACTGCACGCGCGAGCTCCTGCTTCTCGGCTGCGCACTTCTGCAGCCATACCAGGCAATAAACTTCGTCGTATCCGATCTGGACGCCCACATCGGCGATTTCGCCTTTAATCACCAGCCTGTCACCCTTGGTGGCTCCTTCCATCAGCTCGCCGCATTTCCTGCTCACACACCCCATCAGGATGCCGTTGTTCTTGCCTCTGCCCGCCGCC